>Ga0224510_10000168_pt1 | contig 55428 bp, 40 predicted proteins | sample SF_May12_sed_USG_FD_170161 | JGI IMG/M metagenome (GOLD analysis project Ga0224510, IMG submission 170161) | Sediment microbial communities from San Francisco Bay, California, United States - SF_May12_sed_USGS_4_1 | ecosystem: Environmental > Aquatic > Marine > Sediment | place: USA: California... | reverse complement strand
TGCCTGTCGGCAAGCGCCTCGAACACGCGCTGGTGGCCGGCATCGATGAATTCGTTATCGAAGACACGGAAGAAGCGCGGCTGGCCGCGGCGAAACCACTCGACGTCATCGAGGGTCCGCTGATGGCCGGCATGAACGTCGTCGGCGATCTTTTCGGTGCCGGCAAGATGTTCCTGCCGCAGGTTGTCAAGTCGGCGCGGGTCATGAAAAAAGCGGTCGGGCACCTGGTGCCGTTCATCGAGGCGGAGAAGGGCGGCGCTATCGAGACGAACGGCAAGATCGTCATGGCGACGGTCAAGGGCGATGTGCACGATATCGGCAAGAATATTGTCGGCGTGGTCCTGCAATGCAATAACTTCGAAGTGATCGATCTCGGTGTCATGGTGTCCTGCGAAAAAATCCTGCAGACGGCACGAGCCGAGAATGCGCAAATTATCGGGCTGTCCGGCCTGATTACACCGTCGCTGGACGAGATGGTGCATGTCGCGAAGGAGATGCAGCGACTGAAATTCGAATTGCCCTTGCTGATTGGCGGTGCAACGACTTCTCCCGCTCACACGGCCGTCAAGATCGAACCGAACTACGATGGCCCGGTGATCTATGTGAAGGACGCATCGCGCTCGGTCGGCGTCGCGCAGGCGTTGGTTCAACCGGCGAGTCGCAAGGAGTTGACCGCCAGGACGCGCCAGGAAAATCAGCGCCGCCGCGATCGACATGCCAGCAAGGACCGTCTCGCGCCCCGGTTGTCTTTGGATGACGCGCGCAAGAACAAGCATCTATGCGACTGGAATGACTACGAGCCACCGAAACCGCGCTTTACCGGCCGCAAGGTTCTGGCCAACGTCGATCTGGCTTTGCTCAGCGATTACATCGACTGGATGCCGTTTTTCAATGCCTGGGAGTTCCACGGAAAGTATCCGGACATTCTCAGCGACGCAAAGGTCGGAGCGGCTGCGCGCAGCCTGTTCAGCGACGCGTCGGCGATGCTGGACCGGATAATTCGGGAGAAGTGGCTGGAGGCGAGAGCCGTATTCGGGTTCTTTCCCGCTGCTTCTGTCGACGACGACGATATTCGCGTATTCAGTGACCAGCGCCGAAACGAAGAAGTGCTGCGTCTTTGCCATCTGCGCCAGCAGAAGAGCAAACCCGCGGGGCACGCACATCATTGCCTCGCGGACTACATTGCGCCTGCGGACCTTGGCGTCGAGGATTACATCGGTGCGTTCGCCGTGTCGGCGGGTTACGGTATCGATGAGCACGTCAGTCGATTCGAGAAGGCGCACGACGATTACAGCAGCATCATGCTGAAAGCGCTGGCTGACCGGCTTGCGGAAGCCCTGGCAGAATACCTGCACGAAGCGGTTCGCAAGGATCACTGGGGCTACGATCGCGGCGAAAAATTGAGTAACGAAGAACTGGTCGCCGAAAAGTATCGCGGAATTCGTCCGGCACCGGGATATCCGGCCTGTCCGGATCACACGGAGAAGCGCAAACTCTGGGACTTGCTCGACGTCGAGAAATCAATCGGATTGAAACTGACGGAATCCTTCGCGATGTTTCCGACGGCTGCCGTCAGCGGGTTCTATTTCTCGCATCCCGACGCGAAATATTTCGCCGTAGGCCAGGTTTCCCGCGATCAGGTGGAAGCATTTGCTGCTCGCAAGAACCTTTCTCTCAGCGAAGCCGAACGCTGGCTGTCGCCGAATCTGGGCTACGAGCCGGACGAGGCCAGCGCCGCGTGAGACATGGAAATCCCTGTTTGAACAACGATTACAAGCACGAGTCATGACGCAAAAGATGCCGGGTCTGCAGATCGCCATCGGTCCGCGAGTAAGAAAATCACCGTATTTCGATGCGACGCTGCGTTGGGGTGCGAAAGCGTTCACGATCTACAACCACATGTACATGCCGACCGTTTACACGGACCCGGTCAGCGAGTACTGGAGCCTGGTCAAGGACGTCACGCTATGGGACGTCGCCAGTGAACGGCAGGTCGAGATCGGAGGGCCCGACGCACTGGAATTCGTGCAGCGGCTGACACCGCGCGACATGTCGAAATGCCGGGTCGGCCAGTGCCAGTACATGGTCCTGACCGCCGAGGATGGCGGCATCATCAACGACGCGGTCTTGCTGCGGCTCGCCGAGGATCGTTTCTGGATTTCCCCGGGTGACGGCGATGTGCTGTTGTGGGCAGGCGGTGTCGCGGTAAACAGCGGCCTGCAGGTTTCCGTTTTCGAGCCGGACGTGTCGCCGCTGCAATTGCAGGGACCGAAGGCGCCCGAAGTGGCGAGCGCGCTGTTCGGCGACTGGGTCTGGGATCTCAGGTACTACTGGCTGCGCGAGACTACTCTGGATGGCATACCGCTTGTGCTTGCACGTACCGGCTGGAGCGGAGAACTGGGCTTTGAGTTATACCTGCAGGACCGGCACCGCGGCGACGAATTATGGGAGCGCGTGATGGCAGCCGGCAAAGCCTTCGACATTGCGCCTATCGCGCCGTCGACGATCCGCAGTGTCGAGGGCGGGTTGCTGTCCTACGTCTCGGACATTCGACGCTCGGACAATCCTTACGTGTTGGGAATGGAACGCCTGGTCGATCTGGACAAAGCGGTGGATTTCATCGGTAAGGAAGCGTTGCGGAAAATACGCGACGAGGGAGCGGCGCGGCGGCTGGTCGGCGTGGAAATGGAAGGCGAACTCAAGGGCGGGTCGAACGACCGATTCTGGAAGGTGTATTCGAACGACCGGCCGGTCGGCCACGTGACCCGGCTGGTGCGCTCGCCGCGGCTGGAGAAAAACATCGGCTTTGCCAGCGTGCCGGCGGAACTATCCGATATCGGCACGGCGTTGACTGTCGAGACGAACGACGGGCGGCGACCGCTGACGGTGTGCGAGTTCCCGTGGTTTCCACGGCTGACAGAATTCGCACAGCCTGAATGAATTGACGATGCCGCTGGTCGCCCACAACGAATTGCCTGCCTTCCGGCGCCTGCGCGAGAGCGGTCAATCCGTGCTGTCGCTGGATCGTGCGCGGAAACAGGACATCCGCGAATTGCACATAGGGCTTCTGAACATGATGCCCGATGCGGCGCTGGCGGCGACCGAAGAACAGTTCATCCGTCTCGTCGGCAACTGCAACCAGATCGCGCAGTTCTACGTCTATCCGTTCTCGCTGCCAGAATTGAATCGAAGCCCTCAGGCTGATGCACATATCGACCGTTACTATTTCAAGTTCGAGCAGCTTCGGGCGGAGGGTCTCGATGCGCTGATCATTACCGGCGCGAACGTTGCCAACCCTTCGTTGGACCAGGAGCCTTTCTGGGAACCGCTGACGCGTGTCGTTCGCTGGGCAGAGGACAACGTCGCATCGATCCTCTGTTCCTGTTTGGCAACGCACGCACTGGTCAAACACCTGTACGGTGTCGACCGGCACCGTTTAGCGCAGAAGAAATGGGGCGTCTACAGTCACCGCATCTCCCGCGTCAATCACCCTTTGATGCGCGACATCAACACGCGCTTCGACGCGCCGCACTCGCGTTACAACGAAGTGCGAAAAGACGAGCTGGAGGCTGCCGGCATCAATGTGCTGGTGGAAAGCGCGGAAGCCGGCGTGCATCTCGCCGTGAGCCCCGACCAGTTTCGAAGCGTCTATTTTCAGGGGCACCCGGAGTACAGCGCCGTGAGCCTGCTGAAAGAATACAAGCGCGAAGTGCTGCGCTATCTCGGCGGCGAGCTCGAAGCACCGCCGCCGTTCCCCGAGCATTATTTTTCCGCGGAAGCGGCAGATATCGCACTGCAGTTTCTCGAGCGGGCAAGAAAAGCAAAATCGACTCGCGGCAGCGCTGCGGAATTTCCGGAACAAGCGCTCGCGGCGCTCGTCGACAATACCTGGGGCGATACCGGCAAGACCATAGTCAACAACTGGCTCGGTCTCGTCTATCAGCTGACCAATCTTGATCGCAAGCTGCAATTCATGCCGGATGTCGATCCGCAGGATCCGTTGCAGCTTCGCGGCCGGGCTTCTGCGTGAAGCGGTCAATTCGCTGTATGATCGATCGCCATTCCGCTATCGTTGCGCGGGACGCTTGACCAAGGGAAACACGTGTCACATTTTTTTCACTTCGACACCATCAGCCTGCACGCCGGACAAATCGTCGACCCGGTTTTCGGTGCGCGAGCCGCGCCGATTTACCAGACGACATCGTACGTATTCCCGGACACGGATACCGCCGCGTCGATTTTCAACCTGGAGCGCGGCGGGCACGCCTATTCGCGTATTACCAATCCGACCGTGGCGGTACTGGAGCAACGCATCGCGGCGATGGAGGGCGGTTCTGCCGCGGTATGCACCGCATCCGGCATGGCGGCAACATTCTGTGCGATTACGGCAATCCTCGGGCAGGGCGATCACATCGTTGCGTCGTCGCAAATGTACGGTGGCAACATCAGCCTGATGAAAAACACGCTGCCGCGCTTCGGCATCACGACCACGTTTGTCGATCCCACGGACAACGACGCGTTTCGCGCGGCGATCCGGGACAACACGCGGCTCATTTACGGCGAACTGATCGGCAATCCCGGCCTCGACATCCTCGATCTCGATGCGGTTGCGGCGATCGCAGGCGAACACCACATCCCGTTCATGGTCGACGCAACCTTCAACACGCCGTACCTTTGCCGTTGCTTCGATTACGGCGCGAACATCACGATTCACTCGGTCACCAAGTGGCTGGGCGGCCACGGAGTGGCAATCGGCGGCGCCATCGTGGACGGCGGCAATTTCGACTGGGGCGCGACGGACAAGTACCCGACCGTCAGCGCGCCCTATGCGCCGTTCTCCGGCATCAACTTCTGGGAGGAATTCGGCCCGAGCGCGTTTGCAACGCGTATTCGCGCGGAAGCCATGCGGGACTTCGGGCCGTCCATGAGCCCGATGAACGCGTTCCTGCTGTTGCAGGGAATCGAAACCTTGTCGTTGCGTATGGACCGGCACCTGTCCAATACGCGCGAGATGCTCGAATACCTGTCGCAACACGAGCAGGTGACCTGGGTCAATCACCCGGACCTGCCGTCGCACCGCAGCCATGCGCTGGCCGGCAAGTACCTGCCGAAAGGTGCAGGCTCGATCATCAGTTTCGGCGTCAAGGGCGGTCGCGACGCGGGCAAAGCGCTGATTGAAAACCTCAGCATCGCATCGCACCTTGCCAATGTCGGCGATGCGAAGACTTTGATCATTCATCCCGCGACCACGACGCATTCGCGCATCGACGCCAACGCGCTGGTCGCTGCAGGAATTTCCGAGGACATGATCCGGCTGTCGGTCGGGCTAGAGCACGTCGACGATCTGAAAGCCGATTTCGAAAACGGCTTCCGCGCCGCAAAAAAAGCGTCGGGAAGCTGACGATGCAATTCGAACTGGGCGGCAAGACCGCCTTCGCGGCAACCGGCGGCAAGGCATTCGACAGCAAGCTGCCGGTGATCGTCTTCCTGCACGGCAGTGCGCTCGACCACACGTTCTGGAGCCTGTATTCGCGGTTTTTTGCGTTTCGCGGTTACGCCGTGCTGGCGCTGGACCTGCCGGGCCATGGCGGCTCCGATGGACCCGGCCTCACGACAATCGAAGCGATGGCCGACTGGCTGGACGAGGTGGTCGAATTCCTGGGTATTGAGAGGTTGTCGCTGGTCGGCCATTCGCAGGGCTGCCTCGTTGCGCTCGAATACGCAGCGCGTTATGCGAAACGCCTGCGCAGTATTTCGTTTATCGCGAGCGGACTCGCAACGCCGGTCAATGCCTCGTTGTTGAAAGCAGCCAAAGAGACGCCGCAATCGGCTGTGGACATGATGAATTCCTGGGGCTTCGGCGATGCGGGTCACTTTCACCGGGGGCCGGTGCCGGGAAGTTCCCTGCCCGGTATCGGGCGCAAAGTGATGTGGCGCAATGCGCCGGATGAACTGGCCACGGACCTCAATGCCTGCAACAACTACGGCAATGGCCGCATTGCGGCGAAAAAAATCCGCGTGCCGTGCCAGGTCGTCCTGGCGGCCGAGGATCGCATGGCGCCGCGCAAGGCCGGCATGGAACTCGTGCAACACCTGCAAAACCCCGAGCTGCATGTCGTGGCGAACTGCGGCCACATGTTGCCCGTCGAAGTGCCGGACGAATGCAGGAAACTGCTTCGCGATTTCATTTTTCGGCACAACCCGGCCGCGTAAATAATGAAGCCTCTGTATCGCATCGAACGCGCCGCCGTTATCGGTGCAGGAACGATGGGCCTCGGCATTGCAGGGCAGCTGGCGAACGCCGGCGTGGACGTGTTGCTGCTGGATCTGCCGGCGGATGGCCCGAGACGCAACGCGATCGCAGAACGGGCGATCGAGCGCCTGCTGGACCCGCGGCAACCGGGCCTGCTGCATCCGGATTTCGCTGCGAGGATTCGCATCGGCAACATCGAAGACGACCTGGCGTTGCTGTCCGATGCCGACTGGATCGCCGAAGCGATCGTCGAGCGTCTCGACATCAAGCGTGCGCTGTATCGCCGCATCGATGCGGTGCGAAAGCCCGGTTCGATCGTCACGTCGAATACCTCGACCATTCCGATCTCGCTGCTCGTCGAGGGCATGCCGAAAGCTTTCCGCGAAGAATTCGCCATCACGCATTTCTTCAATCCGGTTCGCTACATGCAGTTGCTCGAACTGGTGCGCGGCGAAGACACGCGGCAGTCAGTGATGGACTGCCTGGAGGCTTTCAACGAATCGCGGATGGGCAAGGGGATCGTCGTCTGCAACGACACACCGGGATTCCTCGGCAACCGGGTCGGTGTGTTTGCCATCCAGACCGCGCTGCACGCCGCATTCGCCATGGGTCTGGCAGCGGAAGAGGCTGATGCAATATTCGGCCGCCCGATGGGCATACCGAAAACCGGCGTGTTCGGGCTGTACGACCTGATCGGCATCGACCTGATGAGCGACGTCGCACAGAGCCTGGTGTCGATATTGCCGGCGGCCGACCGTTTTCATGCCGTTGCGCAACCGGTTCCGCTGATGCAGCGCATGATTCGCGAAGGGCGAATCGGTAACAAGGGCGGGAAGGGTGGCTTCTATCGCAAGGCCGACACGGCGGCGGACGAGAGGCAAACGCTGGATTTCGATACTTTCGGATATCGGGAATTCAAGCCTGCGAAGATTCCGGCCGCCGCAATGGCAGAAGCAGCCGGCGACTTCACGCGGCTGCTGGAAGGCGATGACAAGTACGCACGCTACGCCTGGGAGATCCTTGCGAGCACCTTGAGTTATGCGGCAAGCCTGGTTCCCGAAGTCAACGAGTCGCTGCTCGCCGTCGACGATGCGATGAAGCTCGGCTACAACTGGATCCAGGGTCCGTTCCAGATGATCGACGCAATCGGTACGGATCGATTCATCGAACGACTCGAGAATGACGGGCGCGACATTCCGCATTTCTTGCGCACGGCCGCCGGGCGGACTTTCTACCGGGTCGACAACGGGCGGCTGCAATTCCTGCAGGCCGATGGCGGATACACGAATCTCGTTCGAGCGCCCGGCGTCATTCGATTCAGCGAAAAGCGCCGCTGCCTGAGAGCCATAAGGGAAAATGCCGTCGCCAGTTATTTCGGGCTGCCCGACGACATCGGCCTGGTGGAATTCCACAGCAAGGCCAATACGCTCGATGGCGATTCGATGCAGCTGATCTCGGATGCGGTAGCGCATGCGTCGGAGAATTTTCGCGGACTGATCGTTCACAACGATGCGCAGCATTTCTCCTGCGGCGTCAACCTGGCCGGGGTCCGCGACTTTATCGCGGCAAAAAACTGGCGGGGACTCGATGCGTTCCTGGAGCATTTCCAGCAAACCGTGCTGTCTTTGAAGTACGCGCCGATACCGGTCGTCGCCGCGCCGTCCGGCCTGTCACTCGGTGGCGGCTTCGAAGTCGTGTTGCACGCTGACAAAGTCATTTTTCATGCGAACTCGGTTACAGGCCTCGTTGAAACGCTGGTGGGCGTCGTGCCGGGCGGCGGTGGCGTCAAGGAAATGCTGTACCGCTGGTACGAACGCGAGGGCGACATCGAGAAAGCGGCCTGGGCCGCGTTCAGGAACATCGGTTATGGCAAGACGGCCGGTTCGCCGCTCGAAGCGGAACCGCTGGCAATGTTTCGCGATGGTGTCGACAGCTTTGTCATGAACCGCGACCGGCTGCTGTCCACTGCACTAGAGACGGTTAATGACATGGCGGGAGATTATAGATTCGAGAAACGCGAACCATTGGCGATGCCGGGCACGGTGATTCGTCAACAGATGCTCGAGTGGCTGGAGAAAGCGCATGCGCATGGCAAGCTGACTCCGCACGATGTCAGGACAGGTTCTGAGATCGCCAACATCGTGTGCGGTGGCCAAGTCACTGCCGGTACCTTGCTTAGTGAACACGATATTTGTGCACTCGAGCGCGAGTCTTTCGGCCGGCTTGCCCGGACGGCTGAAACGAAAGCGCGCATCGAGCACATGCTGCAATATGGCGCGCCGCTCAGGAATTAGTTTGCGAAACGCTAACTACGGCAATGCGTGTGACGCAAGGAATTTCCAGATGTGGTCGTTCGTCAATTCGCGGGTAACAGCACCGATCTTGTTCGCAGGTCGATACTGGTAGCCGTTTGGCCAGGTGTGTCCGCCGTCGGTTATCCGATAAGCAGCCAGCGGTGCCTGGCAGTCGCGCCAATCGAAGCGCGTCACCTGTGTGCCGTCATTATATCGATCCGGCAATTCGGTCGTCGCAAACTCGTCGGCACAGCCATTGATATCACGCCATACGCGCATGCTGCGTTCCACGGCGATGTATTCACCTTCGAACCGCGGCGCACCGACGCAGTTTGGTGCACCACCGTCGTAGCGCCAGGCGCAATCGGCCGTCCCGTGTATCTGCAAAACCGGGACCGGTCGCTTTGGCTTGCAGCCTTGAACGGCGCTTACCTGGTTGGCGCCAGCTACTGCAGCGATTGCCGCGATTCGGTGTGGCATTTCGCAAGCCAATCGGTGAGCCATGGCTGCGCCGTTCGAAATTCCCGTTGCATAGACCCTATGCATGTCGACCTGGGTACTGACCTCCAGTGCATCAAGCAAGGCATTGAAGTAGCCAATATCATCGACATTGTTTTCACAAGCCAGCCCTGACGTGCAAATCCACTGCTTGTCGATGTCGCCGCCGCCGGCATTCCAGGTCCGCACTCGTTTCAACAGGCGGCGCGATGTGCCTCGCGGAAAAACGGCCACATAGCCGTTCTGCGCCGCATGGTTCGTGATGCAGTCCCGGTGCGAGGCGTCGCCACCGGGACAGGTCATACGAACGGCATTGACTGCATCAGAACCGCCACCGTGGAGGACCAGAAGTGCGGGCGCCGGTGCTTTCAGGTTCGCCGGGATAAAAATATCGTAAGGTCTGCCTGGGTAACCCGGCAAAGTTACCTGCTCGCGGAAGCTTCCACCGGAATCGCTGAATTGGTGCGCAGAATTATCTGGTTCCGCGGCACAGCCTGAGAACAAGCAGATCAATACGACAAGGACAGTTTTCGTATGCACGGTTGTGGCACCTGATTCGAATTCACCGGTTGAATAGCCATGATACTCAGACGCAGATCGTTCGGTATCGCTACTTGCGTTATTACCAAACGGAACTTGGCCATCTGACCGGCCGCAAAGGCCACAAGCAGACCTTTTAATTTTCCACACAAGCTCCAGTGCTTAACGCAACAGAGCAGGCGCGGAAAGTTCAGCAAGAAACGTTCGGAGGCCCCCGATATAGGTATGCTCGTCCCGAAGGAATGCGTCGTTGTGGCTGCCGCGAATTGCCAGCAGGGTGCGGGGTTCGTGTGCGGACGCAAATATTGCTTCGCCATGGTGAAACGGGATGATCTCGTCGTCGCGACTGTGAACCACCAGCACCGGGCATCGAACATCCCGAACGTGATCCTGCGTTGCATGACTTAAGCGGGTCAACCAGCGCACCGGGAGCCATGGGTAGAGTTCCCGGGCAATGTCCGGCACCGACGTGAAGGACGATTCCACTATAAGCGCCAACGGCTGACGTTGCGCGGCCAGCCATGATGCAACAGAAGCACCCAGTGAACGCCCGAACAGGATGATATCGCCGGCGACGATGCCGCGACTCTCGACAAGATAACGCCAGGCTGCATCTGCATCGAGGTACATTCCTTTTTCGGTGGTCCGTCCCTCGCTCTGGCCGTATCCCCGATAGTCGATAATCAATACGGACAGGCCCAGGTCCTGAAATTGCCTTATCGAGTCCAGGCGATGAGAGATATTTCCTGCATTGCCATGAAAGAACAACAGCACCCGGGATGATCGCCCCGCGATGAACCAGCCGTGCAGTTTCACTCCGTCTGCCGTTTCGATGTAGACATCCTGATAGTCCATGCCAGCATCGCCTGGTGTCATGGTCAGGGTTCGGCCCGGCACATCTGCCAAGTACAGCATGCGGCCTTGCATGAAATACACGACGATGACGAGCAACCCATAAGCGGCAGCGATTACCAAAAGCAGTTTCAGCATGGCAATAGGCAAATAGTCTCTTCAGGCTGTACTTGCGTAGCATTGTGCGTCGTGAACCGACGGCGTTCGTTTACCTAATCCTTGTCGCCCGCGCTTTCCAGGAGCCGGCATTTTACTTCAAGTTGCTCCACTTGCGGCAATCCCGGGTATGCGGCCACAGTTCAGAACACGGCGGGATCCCCGCCAGTTAGCGGCTATAATCGCGACACATGAAGCACTGTAAGAACTGTGACGCCCGACTTGAGGCAAGTTTCTGTCCGCAATGCGGGCAGAAAGACATTGATCTCGAACGTCCCGTGACTGAGCTATTCAGCGAGATGATCCGCGACGCCTTTGATGTCGATGGGCGCGCATCCCGGACCTTGCGCACTTTGATTTGCCGCCCCGGTGTGCTCACCAGCGAGTATCTCGCCGGCCGCCGCAGCCGTTATTCTCCACCAATTCGCCTGTATCTTGTCGTCAGCGTGTTGTTCTTCGTGCTAGCCGCCTGGTCTGCAGGGCAAGGTGCTCTACTGATTGAAGGCCAGACCTTGGAAGAAGACGCCGCCGGACAGGCGCGCCTGTTCTCGGATTATTTGCCTCGATTGATGTTCGTTCTGCTACCCGCTTTCGCGCTGCTGTTGAAAGCAGCGTTTCGACAGCGACTCTATGTGCACCACCTCATTCATTCGCTGCATCTGCACAGCGCGGCGTACATTGTCCTGGCCTTGATGATTCCGCTGGAACAGGCTGCGATTCGGCTTTGGCCGGCGCTGCTCGTCCAGTTGGTATTGCTGACTTACCTGCTCGCGAGTTTCGTCGTATCCCTTCGTCGCGTCTACTGCGTTAGCTGGCCCATCGCCGCCGGCAAAGCCAGCGCGGTACTGTTCGGATACATTGTGTTGGTCGCGGGTTCGTTCGAAGCTGTAAGCTATTTGCTGTTGCCGGGTTCGGCGGCATTGCCGTTCCTCACGGATTGAGGATGGCTCAGGTCATCAATTATGGCTGGCTAGCCAGGTAACTCCGTTTACTCACCGCGGATCTCGACGATGGTTACGGGTTCCACCGGCACGTCCTGGTGTCCGCCCTGGTTGCCGGTTGCCACGCTGGCGATCTTGTCGACGACATCCATTCCGTCCGTTACGCGCGCAAACACAGCGTAACCGTAATCGCGCCCGCCGTGATCGAGGAAGGCATTGTCTCTGAGATTGATGAAGAACTGCGAGGTCGCGCTGTCGACCTGACCGGTTCGTGCCATCGCCAGCGTGCCGCGCAGGTTTTTCTCGCCGTTGGCCGCTTCGTTCTTGATCGGCGCGCGCGTGTCCTTTTTTTTCAGGTCGGCCGTCATGCCGCCGCCCTGGACCATGAAATTGCGGATGACGCGATGGAACACGGTATCGGTAAAGAATCCGTCCTCGACGTACTGGCGGAAATTCTTGCAGCTGATCGGGGCGGCCTCTTCCAGCAATTCAATACTGATGTCGCCATGGCTGGTCACGATAGTAAGCATATTCAATCCCGGTCCTCGAAAATCAGGGCGTGAGTATACCCAAAAAATGCGATCCTGCTTTTCGTGTACCGGCAATCCTTCATTTCGCTGGTCGGGCGACAGTGACGCGCGGCAATCCGGCGTAGTCGCTAACGCACTCGATTTCAGTCCAGCCGCAACGCCGCAGAATGTCGGCGACTTGTTGCTGCTGTTCACTGCCGTGCTCGAGCATGAGCGTGCCGTCGTCGGTAAGGGTGTCCGCGGCCGTGGCTGCGATGTGTCGAATCGCGTCCAGGCCGTCGCTCCCCGATGCGAGCGCCGATGCGGGTTCATGCCGCAGGGTTTTCAGCTGCGGATCGTCTGCCCTGACATAGGGCGGGTTGGATACAACCAGGTTGAATTGTTGTCCGCGAACGGGGTCGGTCCAGTTTCCGTGATGAAACACAACGTTGGCGACATCGAGCTGCCGCGCATTTTGCCGCGCAATCGCCAGGGCTTCAGCGCTGGCATCGGTGGCGATGATTTCGCAAAGCGGTCGTTCCCGCGCAATGGCCAGTGCGATCGCTCCGCTACCGGTGCCGAGGTCCAGGATGCGCATGTTGGCTTTCCGCGGGATCAGCATCAGGGCACGTTCCACGAGCAGCTCGGTTTCCGGCCGCGGCACGAGGGTCGCCGGGCTTACCATGAGATTCATCGACCAGAATTCGCGCTCGCCGGTGATATAGGCGATGGGTTCGCCGGCGGCGCGGCGATCCACGACCGAGAAAAAACGCTCACTGGCAGCCGGGTCGAGCGTGTCCTCCGGATGTGCGAAGAGATAGCTGCGGGAAACGTCCAGTGCCCGCGCAAGCAGCAATTCCGCGTCCAGCCGCGGACTTTCACTGACCGGTTCGAGGCTGGCGACGGCCTGTGCCAGCGCGGATTCGATATCGATAAATTCATTCAAAGCGGGGAAGCCTTCGCGTAACATGGCGCCCAATTCCACGGTCACCTTCCATACTGATGAAAGTCTACTCCAACATACTCGAGATGGTCGGACAGACGCCCATGCTCGAAATCACGCGTATCGATACCGGTCCGTGCCGGCTGTTCCTGAAGCTCGAACTGATGAACCCGGGCGGTTCGATCAAGGACCGCATTGGCATTTCGATGATAGAGGAAGCGGAGAAACGCGGTGACATCAAGCCGGGCGACACGCTGGTCGAGGCAACTGCGGGCAATACCGGGCTGGGGCTCGCCGTGGTTGCGGCGCAGAAGGGTTATCGCCTGATTCTCGTATTGCCGGACAAAATGAGCCAGGAAAAGATTTTCAACCTGCGTGCAATGGGCGCCGAAGTGGTGTTGACGCGTTCCGACGTCGGCAAGGGGCATCCGGAGTACTACCAGGACCTCGGCAAGACCATTGCACAGGAAAAAGGCGCGTACTTCATCAACCAGTTCGGCAATCCGGACAATCCGCTGGCGCACGAACAAACCACCGCACCCGAAATCCTCGAGCAAATGGGCGGCGACCTCGATGCCATCGTGTTGGGCGTCGGATCGAGCGGAACGGTAACCGGCATTGGTAAATATCTCGAAGAGCATGCGCCGCAGGTTGAGTTGATACTCGCCGATCCCGTCGGCTCCGTGCTGGCCGATTACATCAACGAAGGCGGCGAGATCGGCGAAAGCACGCCGTGGCTGGTCGAAGGCATCGGCGAGGACTTCATTCCGTCGATTGCAAACTTCGACAAGGTAACAAAGGCCTATAGCATTTCGGATGCCGAGTCGTTCAGCACGGCGCGGGATTTGTTGAAAAAGGAAGGCCTGCTCGCCGGTTCCTCCACCGGTACCTTGCTTGCCGCGTCGCTGCGCTACTGCCGCGAACAGACCGAAGCGAAACGCGTGGTCAGTTTTGCCTGCGATACCGGCAACAAGTACCTGTCCAAACTGTTCAACGACTTCTGGATGGAAGACCAGGGATTCATCAAGCGCGAGACCTTTGGCGATCTTCGTGACCTGATTGGCAGGCCGCACGGCCAGCGCGCGACCATTACCGTGGGCCCGACCGACGTCGTCACGACGGCGCACAATCGCTTACGCAATGCCGGCTTTTCGCAATTGCCGGTCATGGAAGAAGGAAAGCTCGTCGGTATCCTGACCGAGGACGACATCATTCGTTTCGTGTTCGGCAAGCCCGATCTCTTGAATGCGCCTGTTAGAGACGCAATGCAGACCGCGTTCATCAAGCTCGACAGGAAAACGAGTATTAACAATCTTGTGGCGATGCTGCACGTGCAGCCTTACGCCGCCGTCATGGACGACGACCAGTTCATGGGACTGATCACCCGTTCCGACGTTCTGAATCATTTACGCAAGCAGGCCTGACCGAAAAAACATGAGCAAATCCAGCAAGAAGCAATCGTTCGCTACCCGCGCCATTCACGCCGGGCAGGAACCGGATCCGTTGACCGGCGCCATCATGACGCCGATCTATGCGACTTCTACTTACGTACAGTCGAGCCCGGGTGTGCACAAGGGCTACGAATATTCCCGAACGCACAATCCGACGCGGCAGGCGCTCGAGCGCTGTGTCGCCGATCTCGAATCCGGCAAGTTCGGTTTTGCTTTCAGCTCCGGCCTCGCCGCAACCGCGACTATTCTCGAATTGATAGACAGCGGCAGTCACGTCATCGCGTTGGACGATATTTACGGCGGCAGCACGCGCCTGTTCGAAAAAGTCCGCCGTCGCAGCGCCGGGCTCGATTTCACCGTTGTCGATATGACCGATATCGAGGCGGTCAATAATGCGGTCAAACCCAATACCCGCATGATCTGGGTCGAGACACCGAGCAATCCCTTGCTGAAAATCGTCGATTTGAAAGCGGTGGCGGGTATTGCCAAGCGATTTGGCATCATCATGGTCACGGACAATACCTTCGCGACGCCGTACCTGCAGCGTCCGCTGGAGTTCGGCAGCCACATCGTCATGCACTCCGTTACCAAGTTTCTGAACGGCCATTCCGATATGGTGGGCGGCATCGCGATTACCAGTGACGAAGCGCTGGCCGAGAAACTCGCCTTCCTGCAGAATTCGATCGGCTCCGTTCCGGGTCCGTTCGACTGCTTCCTGGCATTGCGCGGTGTCAAGACGCTGGATGTGCGCATGGAACGCCACTGCAAGAGCGCCATGGAGATTGCCGTCTGGCTGGAAAAGAACCCGAACGTGGAACGCGTGATCTACCCGGGCCTCAAGTCGCATCCGCAGCACAAGCTGGCCAAATCACAGATGGACGGCTTCGGCGGCATCGTGACCTTTTTTATCAAGGGCGGATTAAAGGAATCTCGCGCGTTTCTCGAGCGCTGCAAGATTTTTGCACTGGCGGAAAGCCTGGGCGGTGTCGAAAGCCTGGTGGATCATCCGGCAATCATGACGCATGCGTCGGTACCGCCGGAAAAACGGGCGGCGCTCGGCATCAGTGATCAGCTCATTCGCCTGTCAGTCGGTATCGAGCATGTCGACGACCTGATAGGCGATCTCGACCACTCGTTCGGCTGAGACAGGTTCAAGATTCAGGGTTGGTAGATGACGTAGATCTTGCGCGTGGTCTCCAGCACGTCCCATTCGCCGACGAAGCCCGCCGGGATCGTGAAATTGTCACCGGCTTTCAACGGGCATTCATTGCCGGCTGCGTCTCTCAATACCGACCGGCCCTCGAGAATCTGGCAGAACTCGTTTTCCGTATAGCTGATCTTCCAGCAGCCGGGCTGCGCCTCCCAGATGCCGGCAAAGAATTTCTCATCGTCGCTGGTGAAGTGGTGCCAGGTTTTCTGCAGCGGCTGTCCGCGCAGGCATTTCTCGATATCGGTCTTCACTTCCGAGAATTCGGCTGCGTGCCGGTCGAAGAAAATCAGATCGTCGATGTTTCTGCTTGCCATTGTGTACTCCGCGTGTGCCGCTCCTGCAACGGTGAATCGGGACTATACTCTCACGCGTTCAATGATTGCCCCAAACCCGGAATGGCTCTTGGAGGAATTCATCGTGCTCGACTTTACCGCTGTTAACCCAGCCTGGCTGGCGGTCGCCATTTTTCTGGCCCGCATCGTCGACGTGTCGCTAGGCACGTTCCGTACAATCATGGTGATTCGCGGCTACCGGGTACTGGCCACCGCCATTGGTTTCGTCGAGGTGCTGATCTGGATCGTGGCGATCAGCAGCGTCATTACCAATCTGGACGCGTGGTACCTGATCATTGCCTACGCTGGCGGATACGCGGCCGGAAACTATATTGGCATGCTGCTGGAGGCGCGGGTCGCCATGGGCTCGGAACTGGTGCGGGCTATTTCTCTGCGCTCGGACGGTCACCTGGCCGAGTCGCTGCGCAGTTCCGGCTGGGACGCGGTGGCCATTCCCGGCTCCGGGCCGGGGCGGGAGGCCGTCGACATCGTGTTGGTGGTCGAGCCTCGACGGCGAATAGGGCAGTTGCTTTCGGCAATCAAGGAGATCGACCCCGATGCGGTCTACACGACCTCCGATATCCGTTCCGTGCACGATGCCGGGCGCCGGCGGGGCGATCCGATGGTCGCCTCCGGCTGGCCGCGCAAGGGGATGCGTAAATAGCTCAGACGCCCAGTGCCGCGAGTTGATCGGCCTGGTATTCGTTGTTCAGCGGTTCGATCACCTGGTCGAGTGCGCCCTGCAGGATCTCATCCAGCTTGTAAAGCGTCAGGTTGATACGGTGATCTGTCACGCGTCCCTGCGGGTAGTTGTAGGTGCGAATACGTTCCGAGCGATCCCCGGTTCCAACCAGCAGTTTTCTTTTGAGTGCCTGTTCTGCTGCCCGTTTCGTTATCTCCGCATCTAGCAGCCTCGCGCGCAACAATGACATCGCCCGCGCACGGTTCTTGTGTTGCGAGCGCTCGTCCTGGCATTCGACGACGATGCCCGACGGAAGATGCGTGATGCGAATGGCGGAATCGGTCTTGTTGACGTGCTGGCCGCCGGCGCCGGAAGCGCGGTAGGTATCGATGCGCAGATCGTTGCTGTTGATCTCGATGTCTTCCATCTCGTCCGGCTCGGGCAACACCGCAACCGTGCACGCCGAGGTGTGAATGCGTCCCTGCGATTCGGTCGCGGGAACGCGCTGCACCCGGTGTGCACCCGATTCGAATTTCAGCTTGCCGTAGATGCCATTGCCGGTGATGCGGCTGATGACTTCGCGATAACCGCCGTGCTCGCCTTCGCGCGCACTCAAAACTTCGATCGGCCAGCGCATGGTCTCGGCATATCGCGTATACATGCGAAACAGGTCACCGGCAAAAATCGCTGCCTCGTCTCCGCCGGTGCCTGCACGGATTTCGAGAAACACGTTGCTGTCGTCGTATGGGTCCGGCGGAATCAGTGCTTTTTGCAGGGCAAGTTCCAGTTGTTCCTTCTTCTTGGTAAGCAATTCCAGTTCGTCCTGGCCCATTTGCCGGATTTCTGCATCGCCGTCATCCGCCATCTCTTCGGCTGCTGCAATGTCAGCGCGCAGGGTTTCATAAGTTCGAAACAGGCCGACCACGGGATCGAGTTTCGCGTATTCGCGCGACAGGTCGCGGAAGCGGTTCTGTGTTGAGATGATTTCCGGGTCCGCAAGCAGGCCGGCGATCTCCTCGAAACGATCTCGTGTGGTTTCCAGTTTGTATCGGATGCTGTCTTTCAAAATTGGGTCACTTTTCGTTGGCGCAGATTGATTCGCCGGTTTTATTTGTTCGAATTCCTGTCGAGGCCGAACAGTTCCTGCACCACCTCTATGAATTCGGTGTCGGACGATTCGCCTGCTTCCCGTAGCCGTACGCTGGGTTGATGCAATAGCTTTTTCAGCAACGACGCGGTGACGAACTCGAGCACTTCGTCGCTGTCCGCGCCCTTGGCCAGCCTGCGCCTTGCCAGTTCGAGGACTTCGTGGCGCAGCGAGTCGCCATGATCGCGCAGCGCGGTAATGATCGGGGCGACCTGTTTGCTGCGTTCTATGCTCAGGTAACGTTGCGTCTCGTCATCGAGTATCCGGTTGGCGTCGACGGCGGCCGCTTCGCGATTGCTTTGTCCTTCGACGATGACCTTGTCGAGATCATCGATGGAGTACAGGTACACATCGTCGAGCTCGCGCACGCCAGGATCAATATCACGCGGCACGGCGATGTCGACCGCAAAAATCGGTTTCCGCTTGCGCAGGCGGATTGCTTTCTGCATTTGTGCGAGCGTGACCACGACATCCGGACTGGCCGTGGAGCTGATCAGAATGTCGGCATCGGGCAACGTGCCTTCGAGCTCCGACAGCGGCAGGGCAAAGCCGCTGAACTGGCTGGCCAGCGTCTTGGCCCGTTCGACGTCGCGATTGGCGATGAACAGCCTGCCGATTCCCTTGGCGACGAGGTGGCGTGCGACCAGCTCGATGGTGGAGCCGGCGCCGATCAGCAACGCCGTGTGTTGCGAGAATCCGGCGAAAAACTGGTTCGCGAGATTGACTGCCGCGTAGGCGACGGACACCGGGCTCGAACCGATCTCCGTATCCGTCCGAACCTTCTTGGCGACCGAGAAGGTATGCTGAAAAAGGCGGCTGAGTTGCGAGCCGACGGAGCCGCTGCGTTCTGCATGGCGAAAGGCATCCTTAAGCTGGCCAAGGATTTGCGGCTCGCCGAGCACCATGGAATCGAGCCCGCAGGCCACGCGGAACAGATGGCGGATTGCGTTGTCGCCGTTCAGCGTAAACAGCGCCTTTTCCGCGTCCGGGCCGAGCGCGTGGCTCGTTCTTAGCCAGGCTTGTACGGCGCCAATGCCATCGCTGTCGGATTCGACGTAAAATTCGGTGCGGTTGCAGGTGGACAAAAGGACCGCCTCGGCGACGCCATCGAGCCCCGCCAGCTCCGCCAGGGCACGGTCCACGCCTTCGCCGGCGAAGACGACTTGCTCGCGAATTTCGACAGGCGCCGTGTTATGGTTTAGCCCGAGAATATGCAGTGCCATGACAGCGTAAGGGGTTCCGGGTGCAAAATTTGTGCATATGATAAGCGAACTGATGACGCAGTTCCTTGTCTGTGATCACTTCCACTGCAAAATCAGCAGTAACCCGACTTAACAAGATCAGCAACCAGACCAGTTATATGTATCGCAGACTTATGTACTTGCGGACGGTCCCGTTTGTGGCCTCCGGTTTACTCCTATTGCTCGGCCTCGGCTGGCAGCCTGCAATCGCTGCCGCATCGACCGAAGAGTTGCTGGTCGAGGCACAGGCGGCGCTCGACGAGCACCGTTACAAGGATGCCGTGGAGGCCTATCGCAAGGCGGCCGAACAAAGCGACGATATCGAGGTCGCGCAGCAGGCAACCCGCATCAGCTACAGCTACGGATTCAATGCAGACGCCCTGGTCATGGCCAAGCGCTGGCTGAAGCTGGACGACTCCAGCGACGAGGCACTCCTTTATGTTGCCCAGCTGCAGTTGCGCGAGGGAGACATCAGGCAGTCCTACAAGAGTTTCAGCAAGCTCCTGGAACGCGGCGACGAGCCGGTCGAGGAGCGGCTGATATCGCTCATCCCGCTGTTGTCGCAGGAAGATGCCAAGAACGCCGACGAGCTGATGCGCAAACTGGCGAAACCCTACAAGGATTCGGCCTTTGCACATTATGCGGCGGCGGTTATGGCGCTGCAGGCAGAGGATGCAAAGGAAGCAGGCAAACGCGCGCAGCGTGCTATCGAACTCGACCCGGAGTGGCTGCAACCGAAATTGTTGTATGCACGAACATTGTTAATGGCCGGAGATCAGGAAGCTGCGATCGATTACACGGCCAGGATCATCGGTGATGATCCGGATCCGGATCCGGATGCACGAATGGAGCTGGCGATCATGCTGCTCTCGGCCGGTCGCGACGACGATGCGCTGTCGCAGATTAACCAGATCATGCTGGAACAGCCGGGCCGCACCGACGCACTGCGCCTGATGGCGATAATCAATTTTCGACTCGAGAACCTCGACGTTTCGCAAGCGGACTTCGAGGAGCTCCTGGCTTCCGGCCGCTACACGATGGACGCATTCTATTATCTCGCTCGCATCGCCGATCATCGCGGCGACAGGGAACGCGCCATCAGTCTCTATACGCAGGTAATTCACGGACAGAATGCAATTATCTCGCAGCGGCGGGCTAGCTACCTGATGTCCGAGCAAGGCGAGGGCGACGCGGCAATTCAACACTTGCAGAAGTTCGGCGAGACGCATCCGAACTACGCTGTCGACATGATTCTTTCGCAGGCGCAGTTGTTGGTGACGATGAAGCGCTACGACGATGCGCTGGCAAAATACGATCGCGTCCAGTCCTACCGGGATGACAGCGAAGAGGTCCTGCTCGGCAAGGCCGAGTTGTTGCTGCGCATGGGTCGCCAGGACGATGCATTGAAACTGTACCGGGACGCCGTCGATCGCTGGCCGGATAGCGCATTGTCGCTGAATGCGCTGGGATACACGCTCGCGGACAGGACGGATCGATACGCCGAGGCGGCGAAACTGATCAGGAAGGCGCTCGAACTGGACCCGGACAGCGCCGCCATCATCGACAGCTATGGCTGGGTGCTGTTTAAGCAGGGCCGGTACGAGGAAGCTCTGAAAGAGCTGCAGCGAGCGTACGAAATGCTCAAGGATCCGGAAGTTGCGTCGCATATCGTCGATGTGTTGTCGAAACTGGGTCGTAGCGACGAAGCACGGCAGGCGCTCGAAGACGCGGAGCAGCGGTTTCCGGAAAACGAACTCCTGCAAGGCACCCGCGAGCGCATTTTCCCGGACGACTAGCCGTGCACCGGTCGCACCTCCGATTCGCCCTGGCGCTGCCCATTCTGGTGATCGCTGCTTGTGCCACCCAGCGCAGTATCGAACTGCCGCCAATGGCGGACTGGGAGACGCGCAGGGCCATTCTGGGGGACCTGACGCGCTGGGAGTTTCACGGCCGTATCGGCGTCAGTGCCGGCGAGGAGGGATTCAACGGTAAACTCTGGTGGTGGCAGCGGGACGACGATTTTCGCGCGACCATCTCGGGACCGCTGGGCTTTGGTACCGTGCGTATTGCCGGGCTCGGTTCCGCATTTACTATCACGGACAAAGACGGCGTCGTCACCCGGATCGCCGATGCCGAGGCCGATCTTCAGTTGCGTTACGGCTGGACCATCCCGGTCGACAGCCTGCGTTACTGGGCCCTCGGCATTCCGGACCCTCAGAGTCCGGCCATTAACGAATTCGGCGACGATGGCTTGCTGGCCTCGGTCGAACAGCAGGGCTGGCAGGTAAGCATCACCCAATACCGGGATGCCGCCGGGCAGCCGATGCCGCGGCGACTGACGGCTGTCAGTGACTCGGCGAAGGTTATTCTGGTGATCGACGACTGGTCGTTTTATTGAGACTTTTTGCGGTTTGACACCTCCCCGGACGACCCTCACAATTGCGCCCGCAAGCGGACCGGCCGGATGGGGTGTAGCCAAGTGGTAAGGCAACGGGTTTTGATCCCGTCATGCGCAGGTTCGAATCCTGCCACCCCAGCCATTTGAGCGATTGACGGCCCTCGGTAAGAACCTGGAACGAAAAAGGAGAATCGACACCGTGGACCTGCCGACAATGGCGATATTTACCGGCAACGCGCATCCGAAACTGGCGCACGACATAGCCCGGGTACTGCGCCTGCCGCTTGCAAGAGCCCATGTCGGTCGCTTCAGCGACGGCGAAATCAGTGTAGAAATCCTCGAGAACATACGCGGTCGCGAGACTTTCATCATTCAGTCGACCTGCCCGCCGGCCGCCGAGAACCTGATCGAGCTGCTGGTCATGGCCGACGCCGCGAAACGCGCGTCGGCGTCACGGATTACCGCAGTCATCCCGTATTTCGGCTACGCACGCCAGGATCGGCGCCCCAGGGCCGCGCGCGTGCCCATCACGGCAAAACTCGTTGCCAAAATGATCGGCGCAGCCGGCGTCGACCGGGTCCTGACGGTGGACCTGCACGCCGATCAGATCCAGGGCTTCTTCGACATTGCCGTCGACAATGTGTACGCATCGCCGGTGCTGCTTGGCGATGTTTGGCGGCAGAAATACCAGAACATGGTCGTCGTGTCGCCCGACGTGGGCGGCGTGGTTCGTGCCAGGGCGCTGGCCAAACGTCTGGACGATGCCGAACTCGCCATAATCGACAAACGCCGCTCACGGGCGAACCAGTCCGAAGTCATGAATATCATCGGCGAGGTCGAGGGTAAGAACTGCGTCCTGATCGACGACATGGTCGATACTGCCGGCACCCTGTGCCATGCGGCCGCGGCCCTGAAAGGCGAGGGCGCCGCGACCGTCGCCGCGTATATCACGCATCCCGTGCTGTCCGGTCCGGCGGTCTCGCGGATCAGCGAATCGCAGCTGGACGAGATCGTCGTCACCGACACGATTCCCTTGAACGAAGAAGCCACCGCCTGCCCGAAAATCCGCCAGCTGTCGATCGCGGAGTTGCTGGCCGAGACCATGCGGCGAATTTCGGACGAGGAATCCGTGAGTTCTCTCTACGTCGACTGACGGCTCTTGGCCGCGCCAATTGCGGCCATCGCGGCTATTGGCTATGATTCGCGCCCCGATTCCGGCTGGTCGCGGCCGGGATTTTTAAATTATGCCAATAAAGGCATAAAAATCAGAAATTTAATGGAGAATTCAGATGAAACAGGATTTCAATCTGATTGCGGAAATTCGTGAAGATCAGGGCAAAGGTGCGAGCCGCCGCCTGCGTCTTCAGGGAAAAGTACCCGCAATCCTGTACGGTGCCGGGCGTCCGCCTCGGCTCTTGTCATTCGACCAGAACAAGGTTTTGCAGCAGCTCGAGCACGAGGCTTTCTATTCCAGCATCCTCAACGTCAAGGTTGGTGACAATGTCCAGCCCGTGATCGTCAAGGACATCCAGCGTCATCCGGCCAGGACACAGATCCTGCACATGGATTTCCAGCGCATCGTAGCCGACCAGAAGATCCGCATGAACGTGCCGATTCACTTTGTCGGTGAAGAGATTGCAGTCGGCGTCAAGACCGGCGGCGGCAAGGTGTCTCACCTGATGACGGATGTCGAAGTCTCGTGTCTGCCGAAAGATCTTCCGGAGTACTTCGAGGTTGACGTATCGGCGCTCGATGTCGACGACATGTTGTATCTGTCCGACATCAAGGTCCCGGAAGGCGTCGAAATCATCGAGCTGACACACGGCGAAGAACACGATCAGCCGATCGTCTCGATTCACGTCATCAAGGAACAGGTCATCGAGGAACCGGAGGCTGTTGCAGAAGAACCGGCCGAAGGAGAGGCACCGGCCGCCACTGCGGACGCCAAGTCCGAAGGCAAGCCGGACGAGGATTAGACGCAGGCAATTTTCCTGCTCGAAAAGGCCGCCGACTGGCGGCCTTTTTGTCCGGAAAACCGCTGTCGAGATCATCGAAACAATTCAGTCGAGCAAAACCTGACGATCATGAGCGGCCACTTGTCCATTATCGCCGGCCTTGGAAACCCCGAAGAGCGGTACGAACAGACCCTGCACAATGCCGGCTTCTGGTTCGTCGATGCGCTCGCGCGGAAATACGGTGGCGAATTTCGCTTCGAGAAGCGCTTCGATGCCGAGCTTTGCCGGGTAAAGATAGCCGCCGAGGATGTCTGGTTGATCAAGCCGCAGAGTTTCATGAACCTGAGCGGCGGACCGGTTCGCGGCGTGCTCGATTACTACCGTCTTTCAACCGACAAGCTGCTTGTCGCTCACGACGAGATCGACCTGCCTCCGGGCACGGTGCGGCTGAAAAAAGGCGGCGGTCACGGCGGGCACAACGGCATTCGTGACGTCATCGGGCATTGCGGTGCCGATTTCATGCGGCTGCGACTCGGTGTCGGCCACCCTGGAGATAAGGAGCGGGTCACCGGCTACGTTCTGCAGCAGGCCTCGAAAGACATCGAGGCGGCGGTCATGCGAAACATCGACGAGGCGATGGACGTCGTGCCGATGCTGGTCGAAGGCGGCTTGAACGCAGCGATGAAAGCTCTGCATACGCAAGCTGCGGACAGGGCCTGACCAACGATGGCGATCAAATGCGGCATCGTCGGCTTGCCCAACGTCGGCAAATCCACGCTCTTCAACGCGCTGACGGCGGCCGAGATACCGGCTGAAAATTATCCGTTCTGTACCATCGAGCCGAATGTCGGCGTAGTGCCGGTTCCCGACCCGCGATTGAAAGTGCTGGCGTCGATAGTAAAGCCGCAGAAGGTCATCCCGACGACGATGGAATTCGTCGACATTGCAGGCCTGGTAGCCGGCGCATCGAAAGGCGAGGGACTTGGCAACCAGTTCCTGGCCAACATCCGCGAGACCAACGCGATCGCGCACGTCGTGCGCTGCTTCGAGAACGACGACGTCACCCATGTCGCCGGCAAGATCGATCCTGTCGACGACATCGAAACCATCAATACGGAACTTGCGCTGGCAGACCTCGATGCTGTCGAGAAGCAGCTCTATAAAGCCGAACGCAACGCAAAGGCAAACGAAAAGACCGCCGTCGCCTGGCGAGACCTGTTGCGTAAGGTCAAAGCGCAACTCGACAAGGGCTTGCCGGTGCGCGGGCTGGAGCTTGACGAGAAGGAACGGCCGCTGTTGAGGGATTTACAGCTGCTGACGGCGAAACCGGTCATGTACATTGCCAATGTCGACGAAGGCGGCTTCGACAACAACCGGCATCTGGACGCAGTACGCAAACTGGCTGCTACGGAGAACTCCATCGTCGTGCCGATCTGCGCGGCCATCGAGGCAGAGATCGCTTTGCTGGATGAAGCGGATCGGGCAGATTTTCTCGCTGACCTCGGCATGGGCGAGCCGGGGCTCGACCGCGTCATTCGCAGTGGCTACAAACTGCTTGGCCTGCAGACCTATTTCACCGCCGGCCCGAAAGAAGTGCGTGCATGGACCACACCGGTGGGCGCCACGGCGCCGAAAGCGGCGGCCGAGATACACACGGATTTCGAGAAGGGATTCATCCGCGCGGAGGTCATTGCCTATGAGGACTTCGTGGCGGGAAAAGGCGAGCAGGGCGCCAAGGAAGCTGGACGGCTGCGGCTGGAGGGCAAGGAGTACATCGTGCGGGAAGGCGATGTCATGCACTTCCGCTTTAACGTGTAGAATCAATGCTGCGCTTGCTTGACTAAGCGGAATCGCCAAAGGACAATCTTCGGCCCTCGCGGTACCGCAGCCCGGAATTCGGTGATGTAGCTCAGATGGTTAGAGCGGTGGACTCATAACCCGCAGGTCGGTGGTTCGATCCCACCCATCACCACCAATTTATGATCCGAGGCCGTCCGAGGAGTTCCGAGACGGCCTTTTTTTTGATCGAAAAACATTGGCTTACACCTAAAGTCAGTCCGGTGCCGTCCGGGCAATTCCGTTGACAGCGGTAATTTCACGGGGGCAACATCGGGGCAACTATCCCGCTTTCCAATTGAGTTGCCCCCAATTTTTCTCACTGCATTGAAAGTCAAAAATGCCAGGCCGGCGGCCAAAATCAGGCGGCTGTTCGATGGCGCCGGCTTGTATTTGGAGATTTCTCCGAAAGGAGGCAAATGGTGGCGATATAAGTATCGCTATGCCGGCAAAGAGAAAAGGATCTCGCTCGGTACCTATCCCGATGTCACACTGAAAGAAGCACGCGATCGCCGGTATCAGGCACGAAAGCTCTTGGATGCGTATATCGATCCGAGCGAACATCGGCAGATAATTCAGTCGCAGCTAGTAACCAGCGCGACCAATACCTTTGAAATCGTGGCTCGCGAATGGTTCGCTCAGCGTGAATTGACCTGGGCCCGGAATCATTCGTCAAGAATCATTGGGCGTCTCGAGAACGACATATTTCCCTGGATCGGCAAGAAGCCAATCGACAGCATCACGCCGCCGCAGCTGCTCGAGGTCGTTCGTCGAATTGAAGGCCGAGGAGTTCTCGAGACTGCACATCGAGCCCTTGCAACGTGCGGACAAGTATTCCGGTATGCGGTTGCAACCAGTCGCGCCGATCGAGATGCAACGGCGGACCTGCGCGGAGCACTACCTCCAATCAAACGCAATCATTTCGCAGCTTTCACCGAGCCGGCGGACGTTGCAATCTTGCTGCGCCAGGTACATGGGTATTCCGGATCGGTGGTCGTGCGCTGTGCTATTCAATTGGCGCCTTTGGTTTTCGTTCGACCGGGTGAGTTGCGGCAAGCCAAGTGGGCAGATTTTGATTTGGATGCCGCAGAATGGCGATTCACCGTGTCAAAGACAAATACGCCACACATCGTGCCACTTGCTCGTCAGGCAGTTGCAATTCTGCAAGAGATTCAACCGCTGACAGGTCGTGGTGTCTACGTCTTTCCCAGCGCGAGGAGTGCAAAGGGAATTCGCCCGATGAGCGACAATGCGATTCTCGCCGCCATGCGAAGTATGGGGATTGGAAAAGACCAGATGAGCGGGCACGGATTTCGCGCAATGGCGAGAACCATGCTGGATGAAATACTGGGCTACCGCCCTGAATTGATTGAACAACAACTTGCCCATCAAGTCCGTGACCCGAACGGGCGAGCGTACAATCGTACGAAACACTTGGACGAACGTACGAAGTTAATGCAGGACTGGGCTGACTATCTCGAGGCACTTCGACTCGGTGTGGAGCAGGGTCGCAAACCGACATCAGCGACGAGTGCCCAAGAACAAAGTGCCGCTCAACGCTCGATGTAGTCAAGAAATCCGACGACACGGCAGAATTCAGCGACCTAAGTACACGGCGGTAATTTGTTCGCGCTCGTGCCCGAGTTCCTTACTGATGATCAGTCTGGTTTCCCGATCCTTGGCTTTCTGATCAGGCGTTAGCGCCTTAGTGGGTGGCCCACCGGCTGCCGACGATTTCCAGCCGGTCAATTCCTCGTAGCGTTGTTGGGCATAGGCGTGTCGCAGGCCGTGCAGTTGCGAGAGACCGGCTCTTAATGTCTGACCCTCGTAAATTCTGAGCTGCTGCACGTAGTTTCGGCTGCCGGGGATAAGGGATCCCCGGCCGACCAGCTTGTGCGCACGATCAAGTAGCTGCCGCTGTTCTTCTGTGCGGATCGGCACGGTTCTTTCTTTGCCGCCCTTGGTCCAGCTGGCTTTGAGGAGCAGGTGATCGCCCTGGTCGGCGTAGCCGGGCATGAACTTGATCGCTTCTTCTCGCCTCAGGCCGAAGGCTTGTTGCAGAGCCAGGCTCATTCTCACATATTCGTCCCGTACCTTCGCCAAATCTGCCTCCAACACAGATTTGGCTTTGGTCACGTTGGAGACGAATTGTCGGTTCGGGATCCCGTAATGCTCATTGGATCTGGCGACTACGTTCTGCCGGTTCACTTTCCTTGCCCACCAGCGGAGGGCCGACATCCGGTTCTTGATCGTGCCCGTGGCGACCTCGGTCTTCAGCCAGTGCTGGATCAAGGCCTCAACGTGCTTCGGCTTCAGGGAATGGTCGTGCATGCCCCGGAAGCCGAGCTCGTGCAGTTGATTAGCAATTAACGTCAGCTGCCGCTCCCGCTGCGCCTGGGTACCAAAGCTGCCTTCCCGGTTGTGACGGCACAGTTGTTTGAGTTGGTGGTTCAGGCCTCTCACGGTGTTTCTAGCCTTTTCAGGTTAGTGTTTCCGACCACCCTGCCGCCTTGGCTGGCAGGGCTCACTCATAAAATCTGAGTGACACGGTCATGGGTCACCACTCCCTTAACGACCTGACGGTGCCTGGAACCAGGCAACACCGGTTCTCCCCTGATGGAGGTCGGTCCGGTGCAGACCAACGTGCCCTGGAACAGGGCCTATGAAGAGCATGGCAATACAACACCTCCTTTGAAGTTAACGAATAAACGAACTATCCGCATTGGTTGAAGAGAGACCCGCAGCAATTAGCTGCCCGCGTTGATTTCAGAGTCCTTGAACGCGTGAACCACTTTGAGCGCAGTGGTCGCGACAGAATCCGGTGGAACGACCGCAGCATACGACGGCGTCATTCAGCGGTCATCGAGAAACCCGCGCCACGGCCGTTGTGCTTCATGGCTCAGGCCCGCGCGTCATTACCGCGTGCGGTAATGACGCGCGGGCGTCGCAGCCTGCCTTTCGCATGCCGAGCCTGGCGGCCGGTATGCTCAAGATCATCTGCGCAACCGTTTACCGTCGGCACCGCGACACGACAGGATATGGAGCGGTCGGTGCCGCCAGGGCGGCGGCCTAAATAACAAGAGCGATTCGTGGAAGTAACGCGCGTCGGCCGCATCATTGACGCAATCGCCGACGATGCACAATCTTCACGCTCAATTTTTGAGCCATCGCCAACCATATTAACGATAGCCCAATAACTTAGCGCGGTATGACCAACCGGAATCGAGATTCACATCGGGCGAATCTGTAGGCGACTCAGAGATGTTATAAATTATAACGTCTGGTAACCCGGTTACCAGACGTTATAATTTATAACATCTTTGCGGTTCCCCCCGCGCAGCGTGTGCGTGATGTGCAGAATCGCCGCGATACGAGAAAGTCATACGACGATGGTCGTCGGTTGCGCGTCGAGTGCATATTGATTGATATCGCTGCGGCACGCCGCTTCTCATTTCACGTCAGAGGCGAAACCCAATTTTACAGCTGATACAGACTGGATCGATCAGCATCCAAGTCAAAGTGTGGTTTGGTTTTGAGTTTGAGCGAAGAGTCCCGTTCGAAATAACGTTTCGGGGTTGTCGCGACAATGACCCTGCAGAGTCGGGCCAGGAAAAATTGCTGTTGCTCAACATTGGGTGATACCGATCTTTTTTGGTGAACTGACGATGGCACACCCAATGCGGAAGGACCTGGCGCGGCGTCGGCATCCGGTTTGGTGAGGCATCGGCGGGAGCGCAATCGGAAATGGCGAAAAATCCAAAATTATGGGCGCATTGGTGCCTTGTTACTACGTAAATATTATTTTTGGACCATATATTGACTTGGCTTGGTCTCAAGCGTAAATAGCTCAACGAAATTACCTTGAGCCGGAAGTTTGTAGGAAGGCCGGGCTCAGATCCACGGATTCCGCTGCTGCAACTGGGGGTGGCTATGGGATCGTCAACGCTAGAGCCGCGGCCTGCCCGCATTTTTCAAGATTCTCCGCGCCTGTCCACCATCAAAACCACATTGCTTCGGTTCGCCCTGAGTGGCTTGCTCGCGATAGGTCTCGCACCGTTCCTTGCCGTTTCTGCCCAGACGCTTGACGACTATGCACAGCGCCAAGTCTTCGATTTCGAGCAGTGTGCCAATGCCTGTCAGATCGAGCTCGACCAACAGGTGTTTTCCTGCGGGCCGTTCAGGGAGGACAAGAGCCGGGCAATGCCGGAAGACTGCTTCGAGAGCAACTACGATCAGTACGAACGGTGCATGAATGCGTGTCCGGCCGACCCGCGCAAACAACCGTAGCCCCGCCGTCAGTAACGCAGGTGGCCGTTCGGTTTCCGTGGCATCCAAGACCCCGATTCCCAGCGCGTTCAATGCCGCATGCCAACCTCTTTACCTTGATCGAACAGCGTCATCGACAACGTCCTCCAACCACACGTCTTTCTGTACCCGGTTCAATGAAGGCATCGGCCTTGCCGCGCGGAGATCACATCCCATGTCCACTCTAAAGAAGGCATTTTCCAGCGCTGTTGCTTTGTCGATGGTTGCCATTGCCCTGCCGGTCGCTAGCTGGGCCGCTGTCGGGCGCACCGTCGGTCAGGCCAACGTGTCGGATAGCGGCGAGGCGACCTACACGATCCCGATTAGCGTCCCGAGCGGCATTAACGGTCTTACGCCGGCTCTGGCTCTGGCGTACGGTCATCGCCAGGAAGAAGGCATTGCCGGCGTTGGCTGGAGTGTGTCCGGATTGTCCGAGATTTCGCGTTGCGGGAAGTCTTTTGCTCAGGACGGCGTATCGAAAACCGTCGAGCTGAGTACGGCGGATCGCTTCTGCATTGACGGCAATCAATTGCGATTGACCTTCGGCAGTTATGGTGTTGCGGGTTCAAAGTACCGCAGCGAGGTGGACACCATTGCCCGGTATACCGCTAATGGCACGGCCGGCAATGGTCCGGCGTGGTTCCTGGTCGAAGACAAGAGCGGCCTAGTTTATGAATACGGCAACAGCACCAACTCGCGCATCGAGTCTTTGGCCGCCGGCTGGACCACGACCGCCAGATCCTGGGCTTTGAGCAAGATACGGGACCGGCAGGGCAACGAGATCGTTTTCACTTATGTCGAGGACGGCGCGCCGTACGGCGACTACCGCATCAGCACCGTCACCTACCGAAGCAATCCCGGCCAGGGCGTCGCGGCGGGCTATTCAATCAGTTTTTTCTATGGCACGCAGCCCGCCGGCGATGTCGATGTACCGTATGCCGCCGGCGCCAAAGTGCAGGACATCAAACGCCTGGACCGCGTTGACATACTGTACCTGCCCACGACCCTGGTCCGGCAATACAAACTGGCCTACGAAGTTGCGCTGTCGACGGCCGGACGTAGCCGGGTGACGTCCATTCAGGAATGCGCCGGCGCGCCACTGCAGTGTCTGGTGAAAACTGACTTCACCTACCAGAACGGCACGAGCGACATGACCGCTCTCGGCGCCGAAACATCGAGCGGCTCCAGCATACCCGCCGGTACCAAGGCGCTGCCGATCGACATCAATGGCGATGGCAGGACCGACCTGGTGTATCCATCGAGCAACGTGTCCGGCTTTTGGCACTATCGACTGGCCAATGCCACGGGCGGTTATGACGCCGTGATCAATTCCGGCATTTCCAGTATCAATCACGCGCTGGCAATACCCATTGACCACAACAGCGATGGTCGCGAAGACATCCTCGTGCCCTTCAGTGGCGGCACCTGGTGGGCCATTCACGGCTCCGCCAATCCGTCTCAGGCGCTACTGACGCAAGTCAACACCAGCGCTCCCGCTGTCAGTACAGCGGGCAATGCCACGGCAGTGGATATGGACGGTGACGGTCGTGACGACCTGGTGTGGGGCGAGAACGTGGCCTATCAGGTCAATTCCGGTGTGTTCGTCCGCTACCGCCTGGCCACAGGAAACGGCTTTGCGACAACGGCGACGGTGATATTCGACGGCGACGGAGAATGGGAGCTGGCGGGGCCCACTTTGTTTGGTAGTGGCTTTGAACAGCATCGCGGAAAACGTTTTGACGCGAATGGTGATGGCATGGCCGATCTGGCGATCAACACCGTGCAAGACCGCGGCACCCACCCGAACGAGCCAATTTGGTACAACTACACGACCGTCTACCTGGGCGGCGGCGCCGGTACCTTCAGTGTCTATAACCAGAATCCGGCAATTGGATTGCCGATCGACATGAACGGGGACGGCTACACCGACATCGCCTTCAAACCGTCTATCGGCACGATGCAAATTGCGTTGAGCACCGGCAAGAGTTTCGCGCCTGTGGGGGGCGGGCCGGATCTCACTAATTATAATTTCAACCTCGCGGTGGCCATGGATTGGGACGGTGACGGCATGCAGGACTTGCTGATTCCCAATACATCATCCAGCACCTGGTACTACTTCCGGTCACTCGGCGAATCGTTTGCGACCGCAGTCAACACAGGCCTGGCCACCTCCAGCGCGACGGCGGCCTTTGCCATCGATTCCAATGGCGACGGGCTCGACGACATAGGCTACGTTACCTCGGCGGGCCTTTACGTCTATCGGGCTCATTCCGGCGTCAAGCCGGACCTGCTGGCAACGGCGACTGACGGCAACGGCAACACGATCACCTTCAACTATCAGCCGCTGCCGCAAAGCACGTACACCAAGTATTCATCTGCGACCTTTCCGAATCAGGACTACGCCGGCCCAACGTACGTGGTGTCATCAGCGGTGCCCAGTACCGGCATCGGCAGCGGAACGTACACGCTGACTTACACTTACGCCGGCGCAATTATGAACGTCAACGGACGAGGACTTGCCGGTTTTGATCTGAAAACGACGCAGGACAGCCGCAACGGCATCAAGGTGAAGGAATACTTTCTGCGCGATTTTCCGTACCGCGGTCGCCTGTACAAACGCCAGATGACGCAATCCAACGATACAATGATCCAGGAAGTGACCAACACCTGGCAGGCGATCGTTGGCGGCACCGGCTTCCAGAACTACCACTTTCCTTACGTGCAACAATCGCTGGAAAAGAACTACGAAGCCGGCGGCACGTACAACGGCGCGCAGCTCAACGAAATTTCGACCACCACGGTTGTCGATACGTACGGCACGCCCACCAGTGTCACCAAGGTGACGACGGAAATGTCGACGGCCAATGGCGCACAAGCGGGCGCAATTTTTACCGAACAGGTCCTGAATTCCACGATTACAGACAACGTAACGACCTGGTGCCTGGGCAAGGTCGGACAAACCGATTGGATCAATTCGCACAGTCAAGCGTACGGATCGCAAATCACGCGCACCGTCACCCGAACCTGGGAAACTAGCAGTTATTGCCGTCTGTTGACGGAAGTTACCGAGCCGGCGAGCAGCACCTACAAGGTGACCAGGGGCGTCGGTTACGACGCCTTTGGCAACGTCAATTCGGAAACCGTCACCGGCGTCAACATGACGGCCCGTACAACCACCACTAACTGGGGCACGACCGGCCAGTTCCCGGTCACGGTAACCAATCCGTTGAGCCAGGTAACGACTCTAGGCTGGGACGCGGCGAAAGCCGTTCAAACCAGTACCACCGATCCGAACGGTCATGTCGTTTCGTCACTGTACGACGAGTTCGGCCGCAAGACTCGCGATACGCGAGTGGACGGCACGTACACGACGTACACGTTGACGGCATGCACCTCCGGCAACAGTTACTGCGGCACGTCGTACAGCCGCGTCAAAACCAAACTTCGTGCCTTGGCAAAGAATACTGCCGGTACCGAGATCCGCTACGACGACAGTTTTGTCGACAAAATGGATCGTCCGGTGCAAAGCGAAAGACAGACGCTCGGCGGCGCCGTATCCCGGGTGCGCACGATTTACGATACCCTCGGTCGTGTCTCGCAACAGTCGGCGCCATCTTTTGCTGTTACGCCTGCCTACAATTCCACGACGACCTACGACCTGCTCAACAGACCGACGCAGATTTCACGGCCAATCGATGTTGGCAATCCGGCCTTGCAGTACACGATCACGGACTATTTCGGCCTGACTACCACGACTACCGACGCGGAAGGAAAGATATCGACCAAAGTTTCGGATGCACTCGGTCGCGTGTACCGCTCCATCGATCACGCCGGCTATTACCAACAGTTTGAGTACGATGCTTTTGGTAGTGTTCGTCGCGTCAGTGATGCGGCCGGCAACAACCTGATGCAGGCAACTTACGCGTACGGTATCGAGGCGCACCGGCTGAGCTCCGATGATATGGACATGGGCGCGTGGACATACTCGCCGAATGCGTTGGGTGAGCTCGTCGCCTATACGGACGCCAAGGCGCAAAATTTCTCGGCAACATTTGACCAGTTGTCGCGTCCGCTGACACGCACTGAACCTGGCGCCTCCGCCACCTGGACCTGGGGCACGTCAGCGGCTGCGCACAACATCGGTGCACTGGCTATGATCTCGACCAGCGGCCATTCAGAATCGTTTTCCTACGATACCAAGGGACGCATCAGCCAGCGCACGATCGTCTCGGATGCGACCTACCTGATCAATTACGCATTCGACGCTACCACCGGCCTGCTGGACTCGTTGCAGTATCCGACGAGTACGTCGAGTTATCGACTGAAACTCAAATACACGTATCAATACGGGATGCTGCAAAAGGTCAGCGATTTTGCGGTACCGGCGACGGTGTTCTGGCAGGCGAACGCGGTCGATGCCCGCGGCAACGTTATTCAGCAGACGCTGGGCAACGGCCTGCAATCCATCCGCGGCTTCGATGAAGTGACCGGTTTGCCCGATTACATCCAGTCCGGTCCCGGTGGCAGTGCGACGCTGCAGAATCTGGAACTGATCTGGAACAAGGTCGGCAGCCTCACGCAGCGCAAGGACGGGAAACGTTCGCTGACCGAGGACTTCTTATATGACGACCTGCACCGGCTCGACAACTCGACGCTGAATAACGAGCCGAACCTTGATCTGTCGTACGATACAGTAGGCATGGGCAATATAACTTTCAAGAGCGACGTTCACGCTTCCGCAACGTGGACCTACCACGCGACCAAGAAACACGCGGTCATTACCGCCGGAAGCAACTCGTACGGCTACGATGCCAACGGCAACCAGAGCACGCGCAATGGCCAGACGGTGACCTGGACCAGTTACAATTACCCGAGTCACGTGCCGAACGGCACGAAGTATCACGATTACTTTTACGACGCCAACCGGCAACGCTGGAAGCAGGTGTACTTCAATGGTTCGACGAGCGAGACCACGATTTTCGTCGGCGGCATCCTCGAGAAACACACTGCCGACGGTATCACCAAACACCGGCATTACATCAATGCCGGCGATCAGCCGGTGGCGTTGCTTACCCGGCCGAGCAGCGGTGCCAACACCACGCAGTACCTCCTGCTGGATCACCTGGGCAGCGTGGCCGAGATCACCAACAGCCTGGGTACCCTGGACGTCCCGGAGAACTTTGCCGCCTTTGGCGAACGGCGCGATGCCAGTGACTGGAGCGGACCGCCCAGCGTTGGCGAGGAAGCGGCCATGAACGCCGTCACGCAACGCGGCTTTACCTTCCACACCAACTCCGAGGGGAGTTCGCTGATTCACATGAACGGGCGGATTGCGGATGGGTTGACCGGCCGGTTCCTGTCGCCGGATCCGTACGTATTTGAGCCGCAGCTGACGCAGTCGTTCAACCGCTACAGCTACGTCCGAAACAATCCGTTGACGTACACGGATCCGAGCGGCTTTTGCCCTGACGCACTGATTCCAGGCGGTGTGTGCTGGTCAGCAATTTCGGCGGTAGGCAGCTACTTATGGAGAAAAACCTTCGGCAGAGGGTCAAAACGCCCGCCGCCAACGGGTTGCATCAATGGCGCGAGCGGTGTCGGCTGTTATGGTAAGGCCATAGCCAAGAAGCTGTACAACATCGCCAGCGATATTTACGGGCTGCCGCGGCTGGGTGCTCCGCCGGTCTGGGGTGTTGGCAACGGAACGTTTGGCAGCGGTGAGTGCACTATTGTCCCGAATTGCATGAATCTTAGCGATGAACTGAGCGAGCCTGTCTCGTCTGTTGTCGCAAAGCGAGCCATCGCAATTGAAGCAGTGCAAAAAGCATTAGCAGCGCTCTTGTCTGACGAAGATAAAAGAGAATATGGCGGACTATTGTATCGTAATTCTGATCGAAGCTATGGCTATACAAAAGAATTGATTAGAGGCTCGCCACCCTCTGAATGTGATGGCGCGCTGGGGTGTGTTGATGCTTTTGAAGCAAGCGACCAAGTTCCAAAAGGTGCTCGAATAGTGGGAACCTTTCACGCTCACCCAAATGATAGAGTCGATGTTGTGTTTGGCAGGTTCTCACCTGACGACCTTAGAATAGCGCAAGGGCAAAATCCTTTGCGTCTCCCGATCGACAGTTACGTTATTACGACAGACGGCCGAATTGACGAGTACGATAGTGTACTTGAATCAATAAGTACGATTTGGCCAAGGAAATAGTCTACGCGTCTATTCGGAGGGTGACTTTCATGTCTGGTAATACGAGGTTAGCCGTGGTTTTCTCGGGCTTGGTACTATGTTGCTTTTCACAAGGCGCCGCTGGTTCTTGTTGGCAGGATTATGATCGACCGCATACTATTGCGGATGCCATTCGACACTTGGATGTACGGCTTAGCGAAACAGAAAAGCAGGAAATAAGGAATACAAATCGAGATGATCTGACGACAATTGCGCTCAAGTACGGTATGCAAATGAGATACGAATGGGGATTGTGGCATAGCTCAGAATTGGCGCTACAATTCGAAGCCAATGGTGTTTTTCAAGCTGAAGATATGACCTCTCTAATCATTGATCTTTACTGGAAGCGCTTGAACGGATTATCGCTGAACTTCAAGGAATCGGTAGCGCATTTCCGTGAAGACTATGATGACCTGGCTGCCAGTATCGACAGCACAGGGATAATAATTGGCGACGCCGACAATGTAACGCCACCGCCCGATCCAACAAAAGTCAAGGACGAAATCATTGAGATCGATTGACGGTCGATACGTACGGGAATGTCCAGCACGACACGCTCTGCGCCTGTATCGACAGTTTTCGGGCTCGTGCCGTTGCGGTAGTTGCCAGCGGCTTGCTCGGCTTCGTCGGCCAGGTGAACGGCCATCTCGGCACCGAGCATCCGTTCCGCCAACGCCTTCTTCAGCTCCGTCGCAAGGCTCCCGAAATCAAGCGCCCCGCGCGCCCCTCGTTCCGCGATCAACTCATCAAGCAGCTCTCGCGATATCCCATCGTCTTTCTTCTTCGCCATACGTCTCTCCCTTCACAGGTTGCATCGTTTGGGTCACAAACACAAGATTCCTTACACCCTCCATCGTGGAGTAGGCGATTGAACAAAATACCGTACTTAGTGGCATTCTTGTCCGCGTGTGCCGCAATTGCCAAATATCCAATTGGAAGCATGAACGCAATGGCTACAGACAATAAGTAAAGTGTTCCGGTAGTACCGCTGGTCTACGAGTCAGCGACAATCGCAAGAAAGAATCGGCAGCAATTTGTCGATACGATGATAGAATTTGCGACAATTCATGGATTTGCGATTCGGACTGAATCGGCTGATTCGGTAATCCCCCCGGAAAATAGCGGTGTTTAGAAGTAGAATTTTCCACTTAAGGAGATTCTACAAATGAAGAAGACGAAGTTTTCGGAAAGCAAGATTTTTCAGGTACTTAAGGAAGCAGAGTCGGGTGTACCGGTACCGGTACCGGAGCTGTGCCGAAAATACGGATTCAGCAACGCGAGTTTTTACAACTGGCGCTCGAAGTTTGGCGGCATGCAGGTGTCGGACATGAAACGACTGAAGGAACTCGAGGAAGAGAACCGGCGGTTGAAGAAGATGTACGCCGAGTCGCAGATGGATGCCGAGATCTTGCGGGATGCCCTGGCGGGAAAGTACTGAAGCCATCTTCTCGCAAGGAGATGGCTGAAAATGTCGTGGCTGAGCAGCGCATAGCGATTCGCCGGGCCTGCCGGTTGTTCTCGATCTCGGAGACCTGCTACCGCTATCAGGCGAAGTTCAGCGAGGAGAATGCGGTGCTTGCGGACTGGCTGCTTCGGTTGACGTACGCGAACCGTCGCTGGGGCTTTGGGCTGTGTTTTCTGTACCTGCGGAACGTCAAAGGCATGAGCTGCAATCACAAACGAGTGTATCGGATTTACCGGGAACTGGAACTTAATCTGCGGATCAGGCCGCGGCGGAGGCTGAAGCGTGACAAGCCCGATCCGCTGGACGTGCCGCGGCAGATCAACACTGTCTGGTCGATTGACTTCATGCACGATCGTCTAGCCGATGGTCGCGCCTTCCGAACCTTCAATGTGCTGGATGATTACAATCGCGAAGGACTGGGCATTGAAGTCGATTTGTCGTTGCCCTCGGCACGCATCATTCGGACTCTCGAACGGATTATTGAATGGCGCGGCAAGCCCGGTTACATACGCTGTGACAACGGATCGGAAATGACCAGTGGTGATTTTCAGACCTGGGCAAAGCAACAAGACATTGGCGTACTGTTCATTCAACCGGGCAAGCCTGCTCAGAATGCTTACATCGAACGCTTCAATCGCACTGTGCGTCACGAATGGCTGGATGAACATTTGTTCACCAGCATCGATCACGCACAACAGACTGGAACAGAATGGTTGTGGCGTTACAATGCCGACAGACCGAACATGGCATTGGGCGGTATTACCCCGTATCAGAAATTAGGAATGGCAGCGTAACCTCTACTTCCGACCTCCGCTAAAAATGGGGGGATTACCATTCGAATAGTAGCGATCTAATTATTCAAGTGTGGCGCGAAGAATTCAAATTGGTTGCAAATAATCCGTTCGACCCATTCATTTTCAATATTGGAATATATCCTACTTGCTCCAAGAACGTTTCCACTGACCTAGCAAAGGCCTTAATGTCTGAGCTCCTTGAATCTGTCGCCAATTTGGGCATGCTGGAGTGAGTCATTCGCCAAACTTACTATCTTCGATCTGAAATCGGTACTTCTGTCGAGTGTTAGACCGCGGCACCTGGTATCAAGTGTCAGGGCGAATATCACGCCGCACAAGTATTGGCATTGTTTTAATCGGCATATTCAAATATCGTTCTAGGCGATTATTGAACTTTGGGGTTTCGCGATGCATTGATTCTCGTGCAGGCCCAATCTTGGACATCTTCGGGTGTCCAACCAACTACTCTGGGTCCCAAGCATATCTGAGGAGGAAATTCACCTCGGCGGATCATTTCGTAGATGGTGGAACGGGATAGCCCGGTGCAATCTATCACTTCTGGGAGTCGCAGAAACTTTTTGGCGGTCATCTAAATCGAATGCTCGCTTCCAAACCTGACCTTTAGAATGTGCGCAGATTCTTTAGTATTCGACGATATAGGCAAGCAATCCTTGAATGAGTTTCTGGCAAGAAATGCGCATTCGATTCCGCGTCCATTTGTCGAATAAATAGCGAACTTCGACCCAAAAATCTCGGGGGCAACAGGAGGGGTTACTAGCTTACGGTACGACAAATAAATAATTTGGAATCAACTACCTACAGTCACGTTTCGATCCCACCCATCACCACCACAAACACAAAAACGCCCCCTTGAGGGGCGTTTTTCTGTTTGAGCTGCCGCTGCGGAGATCACCACCGAAGGGTTTCGAGCATTTGTCGGAAAATTACTTAAGGTCAATCGGCGTTGGGCCGGAAACGTGACTACTGGCTTACTCAGGCCGACTGCCCGAGCATCAGGACATTCTGATATTGTTCGCATTCTCTTAAATGCGGTCGTTAACCGGACTTCGAATGTTCAATTGGCTGGGCAATCTCATGACGCGTCGCACGGCGATCGGCGATGGTCGAAGCAACCCGGCGCTGCAGTTTGCGGTGCAACAGGCGGCCGTCATTTTTGACGAGTTACCGGGCAAGGATCAGATCGACGAACGCTCCAGGCATCGCCTGGCGCGGCAGCTGTACCTCGATCTCCACGAAATCTTCAACGCCGGTTCTCCGGCCGATACCGCTCGACAAAAACTCGCCCCGCAGGTATTGCGCTTCGCGCTCTTGAAAGTCGTCTTGATTCCGCCGCATCCTAAGACGGATGATTCCGGCTTGCGCGGTTTGCCCGGAATCACAGGCGAGCTCAACGCGCATATCGCCTCGCTTGTACGGCACGATACCGATCTGCACACGGCATTGTTCGAGAACTCCGAGTCCGAAAGCAGTGAACAGATAGAGCAACTCCTTTACCAGGCGTACTGGCGATGTTGCTGGTGCCTCGAGACCTTCAATTCGGCGCGCAAGGACCTGGGCGACGTATTTCAGGATGGCGACTGGTTCCTGCCGTTCGTGTACGCAGCCTGCGCCAACCAGGAGAACAGCTACCGCCTGGACATCGGTATGCCGCCGGCATTCGAAGCGCCGCTCGCGATGACGGCTCCGGTTGCCTATTCCCTGTTTACCGACATCGTCCTGTCCGGAGCGAGGCAGCCATTGTTCGAATGGTCCGAGTACCATCGCGGCAGAAGCATTCCGATGCCGGACTTCGACGGAAAAACTACACTGAAATACTGACCGGGTTCCGATTCGGCTGGTTGATCTGCGACAGGTCGATAAGCCGGTCGCACATCGCCAGTGTCTCGGCACGGTGCGCAACGATCACACGCGTAACCGGCAGGTCATGCAACGCGGTGACTATCCTGCGTTCGCTGCGGTTGTCCAGGCTGCTGGTGGCCTCGTCGAGGAAAAGTATACGCGGTGACCGGTACAGCGCCCGCGCGAGCAGGATGCGCTGTTTCTGGCCTGCCGAAAAGCTGTCCCCCATATCTCCAACCAGCGTGAGATAACGCATCGGCAGCGCATCGATCTCGGTATCGATACTCGCGGCGACGGCAGCCTTGCGGATTTCTTGCAAATCCGCTGCATCGTCGAACGCTGAAATGTTCTGCGCAATGCTGCCGGCGAGCAGCTGATCCTGTTGCATGACGATACCGAACTGCCGCCGCAAGGCCTGCGCGGTGTCGGGCCGCATTCTTTGCCCGTCAAAATATAACTCGCCGCTCGCCGCTTGCAGCAGGCCGATCATGATTTTAAGCAATGTCGTTTTGCCGAATCCGGAAGGGGCCGAAATTCCGACGCATTCTCCCGCTTCGATGTGAAACGAAATGTTGCGCAGAATCCATTGTTCGTCACCGCTGTATCGAAACCAGATATTGCGGACCTCGATCGCACCGTCGAGCGCGGGCCCGGACTCGACAGGCGCCGATGAGGTCGGACCGGTCGCCTCGGGTTTCGTATCCACTATGTCTGCGATCCGCTCCAGGTGAATACGAGCCAGCCGGAACTGCAGCAAACCCTGAACGAGGTTAATCGAGCGGCTCGAAAACTGGGCCGAGTAGGCGAGGAAGGCGACCAGCATGCCTACTGTCAATCTGAGATCGAGAATAGCGAGTACGCCGACGTACACGACCAATACGTTTTGCATGGAGAAAATCGCCAGTTCCAGGCTGGCTTCCAGCACTGAAAGGCGGCGCACCCTGGCAGCCGCGTCCAACGCGTCCGCAATGCGGTTGCGATAAGCGCATAACCTTTGCGACTGGATGCCGAAGTTCTTGATCGTCAGCGCACCACGGATCGATTCGAGCAAGAAGGTATCGGCCGTGGCGTCGGCAATCAGTTGTTCACGCGATTGCAGTCGAATCGACGGAAACAGGGAAAGTCGAACGATCGCATACAGCAGGACAGTCGACAGAACGACGACGGCCAGGTGCCAGCCGTACAAGAGAATGACGATTCCCGTCGTCGCTGCCATGAGGCCATCGACGACGATTTCTGCCGCACGGCTGGAAACCAGCTCGCGAATCGGTTGCAGCGATCGGAATCGGGACTGGATATCGCCGACGCTGCGTTTCTCGAAATAGTCCAGCGGAAGGCGTAGTAGCTGCTGGAACAGTGCGGACGTCCAGCCGAAATTGAGGCGTGTGCCGAAGTAGAACACACACCAGGAACGCAGCCCCGTTGTGACGGCGTTGATAATTGCTATGGCGCCGAATGAGACGGCCAGCAGAATCATCAATTGCCGATCGCGTGAGAGCACGACTTGGTCGATCGCGAATTGCAGGTATGCCGGCGTGACAAGGGCGAATACCTGGATCGCAGCGGACAACGCCAGAAGCTGAGCAAGCGGCTTCAGCAGGCGCCCGTTGCCGCGCAGCAAATCGGCGAAGCCGAGCCGGGGAGCAGCCCGTCGTGTTGCGAAGTTGAATGCGGGACGAAGCTCGAGCGCAACACCGGTAAACAATTCCGAGCATTGGCGATGCGAGATCTTGCGCCTGCCTGTGGCCGGATCCGCAATCTGTACGCCGACCGCGGTCACTCGCTCGAGAACCACGAAGTGATTCATGCGCCAGTGCAATATGCACGGCAGGCGAAGCTGTCGCAGCTCGGGGCGTTCGAGGCGCAACGCCCGGGTATCGAGATTCAGCGACTGCGCGGCTTGCATGACCGCAGGGAGCGCCTGGCCCTTCAGGGATACGGGGCTGCGAAGTCGCAGCTCCGCCAGGGAAACGCGATGCCGGTGGAAGCTCGCGATCATGGCAACGCAGGCAAGTCCGCATTCGGCGGCTTCCGCCTGCAATTCGAGCGGAACCTTTGTCCGGGAAAAGAAATCGAGAACAGGCCCGTGCATCTCAGCGTGTCGGCTGGAACCGTCGTTTCGTGCCAAGGGCCGGTGCCATCATCCATTCGAGCAAGGTCCGTTCCCCAAGCAGGATGTCGGCCCTGAACGTCATGCCCGGCGTCAGTGCGCGCGGTTGTCCGTCGACATTCACGGCTTGCCGGGCCAGTGTTGCCCGCACCCGGTAGACCGGCTCGGTGATCGCCACTGGCAGGCGTGCATCGCCCGGAAAGAGCAGCGACCCGGCGGCACGCTCGAGTTTTGCACTGTAGGTGCCGTACTTTTCGAACGGGTATGCATCGAATCGCAGCTCGACCGCTTGCTGTGCATCGAGCAAGCCGATGCTGCGCCCCGGTACGAGCAGTTCGGCATGCATCGTGGTCGATTCGGGAATCAGGCTCAGTGCCAGCGAATCGCTTGAAACGGTCTGTCCTCTCGTGATGTGTATTGCGCTGACAGTGCCGTCGATCGGTGCGACGACCATCTGCGCAAGGCCGGCACGAACGACGGCCATTCGCTGTGCGAGTCGGCCGGAGCTCTCAGCAATTTCTGACAAGCGAGTATTCAACAGGTGCTGCAGCTGATCGAGCCGCGCCTGCGCATCCTGGCGATCTGACTCGAGTTCGGCTATACGACCGGCCGCCGATTCGACGGCCATTTGCCTTTCGACTGTCGTCATTGCAACGGCGTCATGGTCCCTCTCGGAGAGGAATCCCTTTTGACGCATGCCCTGTGCGCGTTCGGCATCTCTTCTTGCAACGACAAGACGTTGCTCGCCGAGCTGCAGCTGCCGATTAAGCGAGCCGATGCGGTACGTCGTATTATCGATGACCTGGGTCAGCCGTTGTGACTCTTTCTCGAAATACAGTCGCTGTTCTTTGAGCTGCAGGTCCAGTGCCGACTTTTCCACGCTGAGCGCGTCGAGAATTTCTCCGTTGGTCGCTGCCGACATGCCGTCGTTTCGCGACGTCATCAGTGAGAAAAGGGTTGCGCCGGCAGCAACGGACGCACCCTCGCCAACCGGGATTTCAGTCACGATACCGGCTGCCTGTGGATAAACCCGGACTTCACCTGCGCTGACGGCGACAAAGCCGCTGACCGTCTCACGCTGGGTGTAGCGGCCAAGCACGGCAATCGCGATCAGGGCCGACGCGATTAACGTTACCGTAATGGCCGCGACAGAAAAGCTGATCGGCGCGGCCAGCAACACGGAGCCGAACACGCTGTTACGGCTATCGCGTAGCGCCTCGGCGCGGAACAGTGATGTCGCTTGCGCTGACTTGCCGATCCCGGTCATCGGACCAAGATTGCAGCAAAGTCCGTGACGGGTGTGCGCGCGAAACTGCCAACTATTCTAAGAAAGGGAGATTACAGCTCGAGAGCAGGCTTTCAATTGCTGGCGACAGGCTTTCGGAAGGCTAGGGAACCTCTGATTAATTCGTCATTGCGAGGAACGAAGAGACGAAGCAATCTTTAAGTCATTGAATAAGAAGTAAGAGATTGCTTCGCTGCGCTCGCAATGACGGTGGATTTCGAATTAATCTGAGGGTCCCTAGAAGAGTCCGGTTATCCGCCGGTTTTCGTCGACGCTGATATTTTCCGATGCCGGTTTCCTCGGCAGGCCGGGCATCGTCATGATCTCACCGCAAATCACCACGACGAATTCTGCCCCTGTCGCGAGCCGAACTTCGCGGACCGGCAGGTCATGTCCGCTCGGTGCCCCGAGCAACAAAGGATCTGTCGAAAAACTGTACTGGGTTTTCGCCATGCACACGGGATAGCGGCCGTAACCTTCTTCCTGGAACTGTGCAAATTGGGCACGTACCTTCTTGTCCGCGATAACGTCCTCGGCGCCATAGATGCTGCGCGCGATGTGCCGGACCTTGTCCCAAAGCGTCATCTTGTCAGGATACAGGGTTCGGAACTGCGACTTGTGACGCGCGATCATGTCGACAACGCGCTCGGACAGTGCAATCGCTCCCTTGCCGCCGAGTTCCCAATGCGACGATACGGTGCATTCGACTTCGAATTCCGCACAATACTTGCTTATGGCTTCGTGCTCTGCATCCGTGTCCGAGATGAAATGGTTGATGGCAACCGTCACCGGCACGCCGAACTGTCCGATGTTGCGAATATGCCTGCCAAGGTTTTCGCAGCCGGCGATAACGGCATCGACGTTTTCCTTGTTCAGATCGCTTTTCGCAACTCCGCCATGCATCTTGAGTGCCTTGGTCGTGGCGACCAGCACTACCGCATCCGGATGCAAGCCCGCCTTGCGGCACTTGATGTCGAAGAATTTTTCGGCACCGAGATCGGCACCGAAACCGGCTTCGGTGACAACGTAGTCGGCGAGCTTCAGCGCGGTCTTGGTTGCCATTACCGAGTTGCAGCCGTGCGCGATGTTGGCAAACGGTCCGCCGTGCATCAGTGCCGGATTGTTTTCGAGTGTCTGTACCAGGTTCGGCTGAAGCGCGTCACGCAATAGCGCGGTCATGGCACCTTCGACTTTCAGCTGACTGACGGTGACCGGTTTGCGATCCCTCGTATAGGCAACGGTGATCTTGCCGATACGAGTTCGCAGGTCTTCGAGACTGGTTGCCAGGCAAAACACCGCCATGATTTCGGAAGCAACCGTGATGTCGAAACCGGACTGCCGCGGAACTCCGTTGCCGGGACCGCCGAGGCCGGTCGTGATATCGCGCAACGCACGGTCGTTCATGTCCACGACGCGTCGCCAGCTGATGCGGCGCGGGTCGATGTTCAGTTCGTTGTCCCAGTGAATGTGATTGTCGATTACCGCAGACAGCAGGTTGTGCGCTGCTCCTATCGCGTGAAAATCACCGGTGAAATGCAGGTTGATGTCGGTCATCGGGATGACTTGCGCATAGCCGCCGCCGGCCGCGCCGCCTTTCATGCCGAAACAGGGCCCGAGGCTCGGTTCCCGGAGGCAGATCATGGCCTTCTTGCCGATTGCGCAGAGCCCGTCACCGAGGCCTACGGTTGTCGTGGTCTTTCCTTCGCCGGCCGGGGTCGGGGAAATGGCAGTTACCAGGATGAGTTTGCCGTTCGGCTTTCCATTCAGTCGCTCGAGATAGTCGTAACTGATCTTGGCCTTGTCGTGGCCGTAAGGAATCAGGTTCTCGTTGGGTATTCCCAGTTGATCTGCGATTTTCATAATCGGCAGCTTCTTCGCCGCCTGCGCGATTTCGATATCGGACGGTACTTTTTTCATGAGGCTTTTCTTTATTTTTAGGGTTTAATGGCGCCAGCGAGTTATTCGATCGGGCGTCAGCAGGATCTGGCGCACTCTAATAGAAGTATTGGACATTTGCACCGCTTCGATATCGGCTACACTTGATATCGACGCAAAATTCCACAATATGACACGGGGACTGCGATATGGCCTTCCTGACAAGCACTTCACCAACCTTGAAAAAAATCTCCTGCCAAATGGCGTCGCTCTTCCTGGCAATGTTTTGCATTTCGGCAAACGTCAGCGCAGCTGGCAGCTACGCAGATCTTGTTGAACTATTCGACGATTGGCGGGAGTTCGAACGACCGCCCATGAAGGATGGTGCACCGGATTACACTGCATCAAGATTCGACGCGGCTTTCAAGGAGCTTGGCAAATATCGCGCAAGACTCGACGCAATTGATCCGGGTTCATGGCCGCTCGAGCAACAGGTGGACTGGCATATCGTTCGTGCCGAGATGAACGGATTCGATTTCAATCATCGGGTGCTGAAACCCTGGGTCCGGGACCCGGCCTACTATCAGTCCGTTTGGATGGCGAGAAGCGATGTGCCGGCGCATGAAGGCCCTGCGAATCATGCATTGCTGGAATTCTGGACTTATTCGTTGCCATTGTCTGCCGGTGAGCGGCAGCGACTTATCGGGGATCTGCAAGTTATTCCACCACTGCTCGCACAGGCACGAGGAAACCTGACCGGCAATGCCGGTGACCTGTGGCACGCCGGAATCAAGAACATCAGGGACCAGGTTACCGATCTCGAAGTCATAGCGTCTGCAGTCAATGCCGACAGTGATGCCGAACTCGCGGCCGCCATCGGCGCGGCGTCGTCGGCCAGTGCGGCGTTCGTCGAGTGGCTGGAGCAGCAGGCACCGTCCAAAACCGGCCCGTCCGGAGTTGGCAAGGACAACTACACCTGGTACCAGCAGAACGTTCACTATGTTCCGTACACCTGGGAACAGGAGGTGACGCTGCTGCGACGCGAGCTCGAGCGCGCCTGGTCATCGCTCGAACTCGAGGAGCACCGCAATCGAAACGAGCCGCCGCTGGTCGCGATAAGCAGCGCGGAGGAATACGAGCATCGCGCCGATCTGGCTGCCACCCGCTTCATGGCCTTCCTCGATGAGCAGGACATCCTGACCGTCAAGGACTACATGGAACCCGCGCTGCGCGAACATCTCGGGCGTTTCGTGCCGCCGGAGCAAAGAAACTTCTTTCAGATTGCGATGCACTACGATCCGACGACTTTGTACGCGCACTTCTATCACTGGTTCGAGCTGGCGCAGATGGACAATGAGCCGCATGCCAGTCCGGTTCGCCGCGGCGCGCTGCTGTACAACATTTTCGACAGCCGCAACGAGGGCACCGCAACCGCGGTAGAAGAGATGTTCATGCACGCCGGCCTGTATGACGACAATCCGCATGTTCGGGAAATCGTCTGGATCATGCTGGCCCAACGCGCAGCCCGCGGGCTGGGCTCGCTGTATGCGCACGCGAATATCATGACGATGGCCGAGGCCGGAGAGTTTCACGCGGAACTAACTCCGCGCAACTGGATGAGCAAGGAACTGGACCTGCTGGCATTCGAACAACACCTGTACCTGCGACAGCCGGGCTACGGAACCAGTTACATCACCGGCAAGATCCTGCTCGAACGTTTGCTCGCGGATAGAAGCAAACAAATGAACGGAGACCTGTCCCTGTCTCGGTTTTTCGATGAACTGAACCAGGCCGGTGGTGTGCCGATTTCGCTGGTCAGCTGGCAGCTGACCGGTAATGATGCGCACATCAGAACGATTCTTGGAACCGAGTGACGCGAAAGCGATTGCGCATCGTTGCGGATAAGGCGCAAAATAGTAGCGCAGCAACAACAAATAACAGATCAGGACGGCTGCCGATTTTTTCTGAACTCGAACAGCTGTTTTCAGTCTCGCGTTTGGTGTTTACAATGATCGTGCAATAGCAATCCCGTTCTGCATCGACAATAGAACGTGCAAACTGTGGAAGTTGTGGTGATAGTACGACAATAAATCTGGAGCAGGATTTTCTTAAATCAGGCAGCGTTGCCGGGCGATTTTCAAGGCAGCCTGTCTGAAACTCAGGGGGAGTTGAAATGAAATATCTCGTGTCATCGGCCGGGGCACTATGTGCCGCCCTGGCAATAAATCTGTCGACCGTTCAGGTTCAGACAGCCAGTGCACAGGAAGCGGAGGTGCTGGAAGAAGTCGTCGTGACCGGATCGCGCATACGGCGCAATCCCCTCGACGAAGCCGCCGCCATCATGGACATCACGCGGGACGACATCAACAAGTCCGGCATGACCAACCTCGGCGATGCCTTGCAGAACCTGCCTATCTCCGGTTCCGCAATCAATTCGCAGTTCAACGTTCCCGGCAATTCCGGATTCCCGCAGGACGGGTCCGGTATCGGCGCCGGTGCGGTCGAACTTGCGATTCGCAATGTCGGCGCGAAGCGCACGCTGGTGCTGGTCGACGGCCGGCGCTGGGTCGCGGGCGGCAGTGCGTCAGGTGTTGCAAGCACTGTCGACCTGAACACGGTGCCCGACAATGTCATCCAGCGAGTCGAAGTACTGCAGGATGGCGCATCGGCGATCTACGGCTCGGATGCCATCGGCGGCGTGGTCAACATCATTACCGACCAGGACTTCGACGGACTGCGGTTCGACGCCCAGGGAGGCGGCTACCTTTCGGAAGGTGACGGGGAATCTTACGAGTTCGCCGGCCTTTGGGGTGGCGGAAATGATGCGACGCACGTGATCTTCAGCGCAAGTTACAAGGAAGAGCGCGGTGTCGATACGGCGGATCGCAGCCGGTCAGCTTATCCAACTCCGGATGCGACCAGTTGTGCGGCCGGTGGCTGTTCCTCGTTTACGCCACAAGGACGATTTGTTTTGGGTCCAAATTTCAATTTCTGGGACGCGACCCTGAATGACGGTGTGGTCAACGACGGCATGGGCAATATCCCGGTATTCGATCCGAATGACCCGAACGGCGGTGATTTCCATGCCTTTGGCGCGACCGACCGATTCAATTTCAACGGACCCGGCTACAACTACCTGCGTACGCCCAACAAGCGCACCAACCTCTATACCAACGTAACGCACCAGCTGTCCGATACCGTGGAGATGTTCATTCGCGGTTCTTACACGAATCGCTCTTCGGCAACGAAAGCTGCGCCCGAACCGCTGTGCCTTGGCAATGGTTGCGGTAATGCGATCAACGACAACTTCGTCATTTCTGCGTTGAATCCATTCAACCCGTTCGGCGAAGATTTGTCGGTAGCCAACGGAAACCTTGAGTTCTTTGCGCGTCGTCCGCTCGAGTCCGGAAGGCGCCTGTTCTTCCAGGAAATCGACGTCTACATGCTGAGCACCGGATTGATTGGCGAATTTGCGGCTGGGAACAGAACCATGTACTGGGACCTGACAGCCAGCTATGGAGACAATCGTGGCTTCCAGGAGAAATACAACTCGCACAACGCCGCGAAGTTGCAGGTCGCCATGGGTGATCCTGCAGTCTGTGCTGCGACACCGAACTGCGTGCCGTTTAACTTCTTCGGCGGTCAGGGCGTGAATGGCGAAGGATCGATCACCGAGGAGATGCTTGATTTCGTCGGCTACACTCAGCGCGACTACAGCGAGCAGACCCTGAAGGATTTCGCCTTCAACATCACTGGCGACATTGTGAGTTTGCCGGGCGGCGACATGGCTTTCGCTGCGGGCATCGAATACCGGGATCATCAAGGATCCTACCGCCCGGATCCGATTGCCGAACGTGGCGAAACGGCCGGTATTCCAGCCGGCGCGACGGCGGGCGCATACGACGTTACCGAGTACTACGCGGAGTTGAATATTCCGCTGATCTCGGGCGCTCAGCTCGCCGACTACCTCGAGCTGAACATTGCAGGCCGCAATTCCGACTACAGTACGTCCGGATCGAAGTCGACCTACAAGGTCAGCGGCTTGTGGCGGCCGATCGAGGAACTGTCGTTCCGCGCATCGTTCTCGACCGGTATTCGCGCCCCGGGCATCGGTGAGTTGTTCGGTGGCGCCGCGCGCGAGGACTTTACCTACCTGGATCCCTGCGCCGACGTACTGGGCACAATCCCGGCTGCCAATGGCGGCCGACAGGAAACCGGTCCGCAGCCGCAGAGCATCATAGACAACTGCGCGGCCCTCGGTGTGGGTCCCGGCCTTGCCCAGCTGAACCCGCAGCAATCGGCTGTGTCGGCCGGCAACCCGAATCTGGCGCCGGAGACCTCGGATAACTGGACTGCCGGTCTTGTCTACAGCCCGGAATGGGCGGATGGCGCCAACTGGACCGATGGCCTGACCGTTTCGCTCGATTTCTACAATCTGCAAATCGACGATGCAATCCAGGGACGCCCGCCGGGCGACGTCGTAACGGCGTGCGTCAATACGCTGAACCCGTTGTTTTGTGATCTGGTTCCGCGATCGAGTTCCGGCCAACTGGGGCTGATAAACAATCGGTTACAGAATATCGGTGGTATCGAAGCGTCGGGATACGACCTGATGTTCAACTACCTTGCTCCGGAATTCAGTATCGGTCAGTTCGGGCTCACCTTGAACGCAACCTATCTGAGCGAGTACCTGGAAAAGACGGCCAATATCGACAACACAGTTACCGTTACAGATCGCACCGGCCAGCATACCAACGAGACCTTCCAACGGGCGTTTCCGGAGTGGCGGGCGGTCACCACGATCGACTGGACCAAGGAACGCTGGAACGGTGCGCTCGTATTTCGCTGGGTTGACGAGATGATTACCGGCGCGAACAAGCTGGATTCGGCGATGTTTACCGACCTCCGCGTAAGCTACAACCCATCGTTCATGGACGACGCGCTGACGGTAACGCTCGGCTTCAACAATGTGCTGGATGAGGATCCGCCGGTCTGCAATCCCTGCGGAAGCATCGGCATGAGCCGTGTTTCGCACGATATTCCGGGAACCGTCGGTTATCTGCGAGTTACCTATCAGCACGAGTAAAGGCAAAGCGCAGATCGATGCAACACAAAACGGCCCCGAAAGGGGCCGTTTTCTTCAGGCGGATTGATAATTCCGGCTTAGATCGCCCTTGAATAGCGGCTGCCGTCCTGTTCTTCGGCCAGGTAGCGGTCGAAAACCATGGCAATGCTTCGAAGTAACAGACGTCCTTTCGACGTGATGACTATCCTGTCGGCGTCGAGCTGCACTCAATAAATCCACGTCTATCGCCCCATCAAATCTCCTGCGGTCCTGTCCCAGGAGAAGGGTTACACGTGCGCAATCCTTGGTTGCAAATAATGGCGCTTAGTGGATTAGCTTTGGATGAAAATCAGCGCTCAGCGCTTCATCGCATCGGCTACCCGCTCGCGATCCCAGAAGCGGCTAACGTCGTCGTTGAAGCCGGTCATTTCGTATCGGATCAGCGAGAGCGGCAGCCGGCCCTTGCGCATGAAATCGTCGTGGAAGTCCTTCAGCACAAAGTCCTCGCCGAGCTGGTGCTGGCGGTCTGACAGGAGCCGATACATCTCGACTGCGCCGATTGTGTACTGGAGGCCGTGCCCGGGGGACGCCCGCAAGTAGCTGTAGTTGTTCGCTACGCCCAAGTCCATCCAGGGTACGGCATCGAGCCAATACTCGTGAGTCTCGGCGACGGTCCAGTCGTTCCGCTGGTTGTGGATGTCACCGATGGTGCGCGCGGCACGCCACAGGCTGAACACGTAGATAAGCTCGCGCACGCGCGGCTGGTCGTCGAACAAGCCGGCCGGGATCGCCATCTCCTCGAGGTACACGCCCCACCCTTCGCGACGCGGGCCGAACCCGATCTTGCGAATCGGGTGGTCGCCGACAAGGTGTTGTTCCAGGTGGCCGTCGAAGCGATGGCCAGGAATCACCGCGTGCAGGTGATCGGGCGATGGGTCACGGAACTGCACGTGCTCCCAGAAGTTCGGTCCCTGCGGACGCTCGATAAACGGTACGTTATAGCCCATCTCCCGCCAATCGCTGGGCACGTAATCCGGGATCGTGATGATCTCTTGCTCGTCGATCCAGTCCTTGATGCGCCGGTCGACCGCCGCGAGGCGCTCCTGGTATTCCTCGCGCGAGCGCGGCAGCTCGATTTCCGGCAGGTCCCGGTTGCTGTGCTGCTCGAGGTACAGGAACGAACGGGTGCGTTGCAGCTCACGGTGCGCCAGCCGAAGCATCTCTTCCGACGTGTAGGGCAGATACTCGACATGCCAGACGAACCAGTCGAGCATCTTCTCCCCGACTCCGTTGGGGCTCGTGAAGCTTTCCTGATTGTCGACAAGCCATGCGTGGAAGTCGCGCACCGCTTGCCTCGCGGCACCCACATCATCGACGAGATCCGGCTGGTCACGCTTCACGCGCTCGAGTAGGTCGTCATACCAGCCCATCGTGCCTGCGGGCGGCTCGTCGCGATATGGATGTCCCAGGCCCACGCCGTCCGACTGAGACAGGGTATAAATGGCCCTGGCCGCAAAATCGGCCGCTACGTCCGTGAGGTTCGACCTGGCCGCCGCGATCGTCTCCGGCACTATGCGCAATTGCGAGAGCAACCGGTCACGCGCCTCGCCTTTCGCCGGTATGTCGGCGAATGCAATGCGTTGGATCGGGAGGACATAGAACACAGGATCGCGCTGCCACGGCTTCGTAACGTGCAGGATGAATTCGGCGCGGTCCATGTGCGAGCGCGCTGTCAGGTATTCCACCTGCTTCGCACGATCCCAGCCCGCCACACCCATCGTCTCGAGCTGACGCTGGAACCGGTCGATCTCCTCGCGCCGGCGATCGATGGCCGCGGGGCCGTAGTCGGCAATGCCCTCCGCGTCCGGTTCGAGATCACGCCATTCGAGGAACTCCTCGAACAGTTCGATCATGTCCTCGTAGGTGCCGTCGCCGTCCGGCGGGCCGGCCGATGCGGGCGTGCCCGCAAGTGCCAGCGCTAACCAGGTGGTGGCCCCCCAACAGGTCCATAAATCCGCCATACGGCGTCGGCCAGCAGGCTTGTGCATTGTCGTCTCTCCTGAATTTGCGTGCGGCTTCATTGATTGCGGGTGCAGGCGCCCTCGTACGTTATGTGCCCGGATGATCGTACCAAATATTTGTTCACTATGCGCACGATTCATGCAATAGCGAACAGTCACCCGGGGTTTTGCGGTATGCTGGGGTCCGCTCAACTACCTCGAGACGAAGTCCATGGGCAGGCACATTCTTGCTTTCCTGGTCGTGACGCTGCTCGCGACAACTGCACTACCCGGCAAGCTGCAGGCCGATCCGGTCGTCCCCGATGTCTTAAGCCTGCGCGAACAGTCCGACCTGCGCGACGATTGGCTCGTGAAGCGGCTGGATACGCTGCTGCCGGCGCTGATGGAGCGTGCCGGCGTCGACATGTGGATCGTGATCGCACGCGAGTATGCCGAGGACCCGGTGGTCGAGACGCTGCTGCCGGCAACCTGGATGTCGGCGCGCCGGCGCACCGTGCTGATGTTCCACCAGCCCGAACCCGGCGCCGAGGTCGAGCGCTTGTCGGCGACCTTCCACGCCGTGGCCTCACGCGATCCGCAAACCGCCGCCAGACATGGCGGCGACATCTATCCGCGCGAGTGGTTTCCGCACGACGGGCAACCCGATCAGTGGGCGCGCATCGGAGAGATCGTCGCCGAGCGCGATCCGCAGCGGATCGCCGTTAATCGTTCGGAGTTTTTTCCGCTGGCGGATGGACTCACTGCAACCGAGGAACGTGGGCTCGTCGACGCGTTGGGCGAGCGCTACGCCGACCGCCTCGTTTCGGCCGAGAAGCTCGCGCTCGGTTGGCTGGAGACTCGCATCCCCGAAGAGATGGTCGCGTACCGGACGATCCAGCGCATCGCTCATGCAATCGTCATCGAGGGGCTCTCGGAGAAAGTGATCACGCCGGGTCGGACGCGCACGAGCGACGTTCAATGGTGGTACCGCGAACGCATCCGCGAGCTCGGGCTTGAGACGTGGTTCCATCCGTCGGTATCGGCCACACGCCGGGCAGAGCAGGACGGCGACATGTCGGCGATGTTCGCCGAAGCCCAGTCGGACCCGCTGATCATGCCCGGCGATCTGCTGCACACGGACTTCGGCATCAGGTATCTCGGCTTCACGACCGATACGCAGAACCATGCCTACGTGCTGCGTCCCGGCGAGACGGATGCGCCCGAGGGGCTGAAATCCGGCCTCGCCGCGGCTAACCGCGCGCAGGACATCCTGATGGAGAACTTCCGCGCCGGAGAAACTGCCAACGACCTGCTCGCCCGGGCGGTTGCCCAGGCTCGCGATGAGGAGCTGGACGCCGTGTTCTACAGCCATGCGCTCGGCTATCACGGCCATGGCGCCGGGCCCTGGATAGGCGCATGGGACAAGCAGCAGGGCGTGCCCGGCATGGGCGACTACCCGATCCATCCGAACACGGCTTGGTCGATCGAACTCAACGTGCAGAAGGCCGTGCCCGAATGGGACGATCAGCCGGTGCGCTTCAGGCTCGAGGAGGACGCGTACTTCGATGGCGAGACCATCGAATTCATCGATGGCCGCCAGACTAGCCTGCACCTGATCCCGCGCCCGCGTTGAGCACGGGCAGCGCGCTGCTCAGCGTGGCGTATGCGCGGGGACCAGCCGCAGGATCTCGCCGCCGTCGACGCCAAAGTAGATGTAGCCTTCAGGACCCTGCTCGAGGAAGCGCACCCGCCGCAATGCATCCTCGAGCAATCGCTCCTCGCCGATGACGGTCGCACCCTTCATCACCAGTCGGCTTATATACGCGCCGGCGAGCGCACCGATGAACATATCACCGCGCCAGCCGGGAAACGCGTCGCCATCGTAGAACATCATGCCGGACGGGGCGATCGACGGGTCCCAGTAATGCACCGGCCCTTCCATGTCCTCCATCCCGGTGTGTCCCTTGCGGCCGGGGTCCACGGGCTCGCCGCTATATTCTTTTCCGTAGCTGACGATCGGCCAGCCGTAGTTGCGTCCCCGGTGGACCAGGTTGACCTCGTCGCCGCCACGCGGCCCATGTTCGTGCAACCAGAGCTCACCCGTCTGCGGGTGCACGGTCAAGCCCTGCGGATTGCGATGCCCGTAGCTCCACACTGCGGCAGCGGCACCGGGCACATCGACGAACGGGTTGTCGTCAGGTACAGAGCCGTCCTCGTGCAGGCGCATGACCTTGCCGAGATGGCTGCCGACGCTCTGTGCGAGGTGGCGCAGATCCCAGCGCTCGCCCATGGTCACGTAAAGGTAGCCGTCGCGGAATGCGAGCCGGCAGCCGTAGACAATATCGCCGTGGAACCAGGGCAACGCCTCGAAGATCCGTTCGCGATTGATAAGTCTGCTGCCATCGAGCCGGGCACGCTCGACTACCGTCGTGTTCAACGCCTCCGTGCCGGCGGTGTAGGCGTAGTAGATCCAGCCGTTGTCCGTGAACTGCGGGTGTGCACGAACGTCGAGCATGCCTGCGTTGGCACGGACGAAGATATCGGCTGGGCCATTGTCCAGTGACGTGAGTTCACCGGTCGCCAACTCGAGTAGCGTGAGACGCCCTGCCGCGCGCTCGCTGACGACCGCGCGGCCATCAGCCAGGAAAGCCATCGCCCATGGGATCGACAGGTTGCCGGCGACATGCTCCACCCGGAAGGTCGCGGCCGCGCTCTCGATGGGTTCGGAAGTTGCGTCGTCGGCGTGTGCGCCCGTACATGCGAAGCCAGCGGCGAGTACCGTCAACAGGCATTTGCGAAAATACATCTGCTTCCCCTCATTGATGGCGGCGATGCATGCCGCGCGCTGGGCACGGGCCACAGATTTTGCGAAGATTAACGCACATCTGTCCGCAGTGCGTATAAATAATGGCCGCTTTCCGCAGTCACACCCAACCGGACCGGCCTGTTTCGGTTTCGGTGCTCGCAGTCGCCAGCGTCTGGCTGGCATTGGTCCCCGCGCCCGCCAGTGCGCAGGCGCTGACGCCGACCGTGCCTGTCTCCGCAGAGGACCTTGAACGCGGGCGGTCGCTGCACGAACGGCATTGCGCCGTATGCCATGGCATTGACGGCCGCGGCGACACGCCCGCGGTCCGTAACCAGGGCTCGCAGCCGGCCGATCATACCGATGAACGCGCGATGGCCGCGTTCACCGACCAGCAAC
>Ga0224510_10000167_pt1 | contig 55515 bp, 44 predicted proteins | sample SF_May12_sed_USG_FD_170161 | JGI IMG/M metagenome (GOLD analysis project Ga0224510, IMG submission 170161) | Sediment microbial communities from San Francisco Bay, California, United States - SF_May12_sed_USGS_4_1 | ecosystem: Environmental > Aquatic > Marine > Sediment | place: USA: California... | reverse complement strand
GAGATGCAATCCGTCAGTTGCTGTTCCAGGGAATCCTTCCAGTTCAGAAGTGCGGGGTAACCCATTTCCAGTTGAGGGATGCTGCTTTCTCCGCGGAGTACCCGGCTGAAAGATGGGGGATCCGGTAAGAGGATCAGTTTGCTGAGATCATCATAGATGCGGTTGATCAACGTCTCGTCGGACAGCTCAAGCCGCTCCGGATGGCGGCGGCCTCCGACCAGGGCCTCCATCAGCACCGCTTCCTTGGGGGCGCGGCCGGGAAACATATGGGTGGAAAAAAGCGCACCCATGGCGAAGCGTTTTTCTCGCTCCGGGGCCAGATAGCCGAAACCAAAGGGAACCTGCGCCTTGTCCGTGAAGCCCAAGGCCACGGTGGCGATGCTCGCCGTGGGGATGGCGGCCATGGGCGGCGCATGGGCGGCCAGCAGCTTTAAGGCGCGGTTGATCGGCAGAGCGAGAATGAGGGTGGTCGCCCGGTAGGTTTTGTGTTCGGTGCTGATCTCCCAGGCTTTGTTTTCGCGGGTGATTGTCCGCACCGGGGTATGATAGAGAATGTTCGGCCCTGTCGCCAGGGTGGTGATAAGTTGTTCCATCCCTTGGGGAAAGCTGGTCATGGCCGGCAGCATCCCCGTACCGGAGCCTCTTTTTTTTCTGAGCAGCCCTTTGAGCACGGAACCTGCTTCCTTTTCCAGAGCCCGCACTCCCGGCATCACGGCATCGATGCTGATCCGTTCATAATCCCCGGCAAAAGTCCCGGTGATCGCGGCATCCACCAAGGGCAAAATTTCAGGACCGAAGCGGTATGCCGCCCACTCTCCGACGCTTTGTTCTTCGGCCCGTGGTTTTTTGAAAAGATCGCCCAGCAGGCGTATTTTCCCCAGAGGGGATAAGAGTGGGGTCGCGAGCAGGGCGGAGGGTTTCTGGGGCAGTTGTACCAGCCGTCCCCCGTGGCAGACATAACGGACAAAGCTCCCCAGGGGGGCTTTCTGGGCAATGCGGTCCAGGCCGGTTTCGCCGAGCAGGGCGCGGCTGGCCGGGTTGTTGTCCAGAAAGCCGTGCGGCCCCCATTCGGCCAGGTATCCTTGTTCCTGAAAGGAGCGTACCGCGCCGCCGGGGCGACCATCCTGCTCAAGCATGAGAATGTCCAGATCCGGCGCGCTTCTGCTTAGAAAATGGCTGGCGCTCAAACCGGAAAGGCCCGCGCCGACAATGATTATTTCGTGTGTTTCAGGCATGGATCGCGCTTCCGGGGTTGAAGGAGTCGGCGGGGGCTGCGGTGGAAATCATGGTTGCCTTGCACTGTGGCAGGGTTGCCATTATATATGGTATAAGTACTTTTACTCGATATTGTTCGGGGTCGGAATGAAAAAAGTGTAAAGATTCAGCAGCACCGCATCTGCTTTGTTGTCGGCCTGCTTGCAGAGGTTGACTATGGCGGGCAAGTCTCTTTGTCGGCACTGCTGAGCATTTACATTGTAGAGATTGAGTCACGTTTGTCTGTTCATGCTGAATGATTACAAGAAAGTTTAACAGCAACGCCTGTTCGGCGAAAGAGGACTCGGCTTTTCCATCAATGGTGCCGTGAGAAAGAATGCAATCCCCAGATTCCCAACCGGTGAAGGTTCTCATCCTGTATTATTCGCTCAGCGCCCAGACCAGCGTGCTCGTGCACCGGCTTGGCGCCGGACTCGAGGCGCAAGGGGTGCATCCGGTTTGTGAGCGGCTTCAGCCCATTATCCCCCGTAAATTTCCCATCGGCACGGTACCTGCCACCCTGGCCATGATGCTCGCCACCTTCTTGCGGATGAGGATTCCCATTCAGCCGCTGCCTCCCAGTTGCTGGGAACGGTATGATTTGATTGTTCTGGCCGGTCCCACCTGGTCCTATAATCCCAGCGGTCCGGTTCTCTCTTTGCTTGACCGGGATGGAGCAAGGCTTTTTGGAGGCCAACAGGTTCTGCCGTTGATTTCCTGCCGGGGCTACTGGCGGATGCACTGGTTGAGCCTGCGCTGGCAGCTTGAGCGTTGCGGGGGCAAGGTGGTCAACAGGATGATTTTTGCCCATCCCAGCAAGGAGCCCTGGAGGACCATCGGGGTATTTCTGAAGCTTGCCGGTCGGGTGCCGGAACGGTCCAGATGGCTTGGGCGATATTATCCCCGCTACGGGCATAGCCGCGAGCAGCAGGACGAGGCATTCGCCTTTGGCGCGGCCATCGGTCAGGCCCTGAAGCTGGGGAGTTCCCTGGTGGCGCTTTCTTTCGGTTCCGGTCGGTCGGGGCAGGGCGGGGCATCAGGCTGCACCGGGCCTTAGAATTCAATGCCCTTCTGGGCCTTGATCCCATTCTGGTAGGGGTGTTTTATGACGCGCATCTCGGTAACCAGATCCGCGTAATCGATGAGCCCCTCGCTGGCGTCGCGGCCGGTGATCACGAGGTGCAACCGTTTGGGGCGTGCCCGAAACAGGGTGATGATCTCGTCTTCCGGGACAATGCCCAGGCCGATCAGGTAGGTGAGTTCGTCGAGAACGATCAAGTCGTAGGCATCGCTCAGGATTTTCTCCCTGGCGAGTTGCCAGCCGGCCAGGGCCGCTTCTTTCACGGTTTCCATCTCCTGTTTCCAGGTAAAGCCGGTTCCGGCGAGATGCAGCTCGACCTGCCCGGGAAAGGCGGAGGTGAAGGCGAGAGCCTCGCCGGTTTTAGTCTGGCCCTTGATAAACTGTATGACGCAGACCTTCATGCCCTGCCCCGCCGCCCGGAGCGCCTGACCAAAAGCAGCCGTGGTTTTCCCCTTGCCGTGCCCCGTATTGACGATAACCAATCCTTGTGCCGCCATCTCTTGCCTCATGGAGTGTCCGGGGTTTGCCCTGCTTCCGGGAAGTTGGTGGAGGCTGAATACCGGGTGGTGCGGAATCTTTCCATCTGGCCGCGATAAAACTCCTGATGTGTTCCTGTCATGGCGCCGGCCTCTTTTTCAAGGGCCAGGGCCTCCTCCCGGTTGCCGTTTGCCCAGTACGCCGTGGCCAGGGTGTCAAGCACATGGGGAGTTATTTTTTCCGCCGCCGCTTTTTGGGCGAGGAGCAGAGCTCTTTCCGGATTGCGCAGCTTTGTCTCCCGGGCGGTGAGGAGGAGCCAGGCCAGATTGTTCAGGGCCTCTACGTTGGCGGGGGCAAGGCGCAGCGCCTGCTCATAGGAGCTGTAGGCCTCCTGCTCCTGGTTGAGGCTGTATTGCAGGTCACCCAGGAGTTGGAACCAGAGGTCGTTGTCCGGCTGCTCCTGTATTTTTTGCCGGATAAGCGCCTCGGCGAATCTGGCTTTGGGCGTTTCTCCCAGACTGTCTTGGGGCATGCGCCAGGCGGCAACGGCGCCTGTCAACATAACCGCCGTGTAGAGGATCAAGGTCAGGTGGACCTTGCGGTGATGACGGGGTATCCAGCCTGGATTTTCTTCGCAGCCGCGAAGAAAATCGATGCGCTGGCCCAGGCCGAAATGGTGCCAGCTGGGCAGATCCCTGATATTCCCGCTGAGCAGGGCGATTTTCTCGAAGACCCGGATCAGGGGGGAGGCGTGTCCCATGGCGGCGAGGGCATGGAGGTCGGCTTGCCGTTCAAAGTTGCGCATGAAAAAGCCAAAGATGAAACGGAAATAGCCAAGCATCAGGGCGAAAAGAATGAGGGCGCCGGCCAGGGCAAGAATCGTGTCCGGAGATTTGCCGGTCAGGGCGACCAGCTGGTAAAAAAAGTCCGAGCTGAGCAAGAGTTGAAGGAGAGGCGTGCCGCTCACTTGGGCCAGCAGGGCAAAACCCAGAAAAAGAAAGAGGTAAAGCTGGAGATGGAAGCGTTTGACATGTCCCAGTTCATGGGCCATGACCGCTTCGATTTCTTCCGGGGTCGTGGCTTCGAGCAGGGCGGGGGTAACCAGAAGGTAGCGGAAGCGACCGGTGAGGCCCATGACCCCTGCGGTCAGCATGCGGCCTTCAAAAATAGGCCAAAGCAGGATGTCGGCGAACCGCAACCGCTGCCCGCGGCAGAATTCTTCAAGACGGTGTCTTGTCGGGCCCGGCGGGAGAGGGGTACAGCCCCAGAGGCGGATAATGGCCAGGGGGAGAAAAAAGATCAGGCCGAAAAGAGAGAGCAGCACCAGAAGAGGCTCGCCCCAGGGCGAGGCAAGAAATTCTTGCAGCTGGGGAAAGGGGGCAAGCTGCACCAGGTCGAAAAGGATGGAGATGAAGAGCCAGGGCAGAAGAATGGCGAGATTGATCTTGAGATTTGCCGTAACAAATGAGCGGGCGGTGAGGGCTCTGGTGAAAATCCTCTGATAGCTTGGGCGTGCCGCCAACCAGAGGAGGCAGAGATAACCGAAGAAGAGAATGATCCCTGCCAGATGGGCCACAACCGGGAGTTGTTCGGTAAGCGGCAGCCTGCTCAGGTAGTAGCGGCCCTCCAGCAGGAAGATATCCACGGCCAGAAAAACGATGGCCAGGATGGAGAGCCGCTGTTCCACGGCAAAATAGCGGGCCGCCGTGTTGCCGGGATTGCGCCGGAAAAAATGACGGGCCAGCTGGTTGAAAAGAACACCCTTGACGCTGAAGAGCAACAGGGCTGCAGGCCATGGGATCTGGGGCTGTTCCGGAATTCCACCGGTGGTAAGAATCAGGATGACCACCAGAAGATAGATAAGATTATTGTACATGGGGCTCGGTTTTGTGCCTGGGGGAAAGGAACGGCTTTGGGAGCGCCGGGAAGGATAAAAGGAATATCATCAGCGCCGGAAGGCTGATCCGTACGTCTGTCCGGAAATCTTGGCGTTGTGCTCTTGGTATTGCTGAAGCAGGGTGCGCAACTCATTCGGTTCGAAAATCCGTTTTTCCAGAAAGAATTCGCCGAACTTTTTCTGGAGCCGCTTCTGGTGGGCAACGAGCATCTGGAGCTGGGGCTGGGAAAGCAGGCCCATGTTCATGGCGGTCTGTCCGAATGGCTGCAATATGGGACGGTTGCGGAGGATCTGCACCACGTCCGCCTCGTTGAGCAGGCCAAAACGCTGGCCGATTTCTCCCAGGCGCGGTCGTTCGGTGCGTTGCCAGATGAGGGCCTGGATGATGGTCCGCCAGTTGATCAGGCCGGAATAGTAAAGGAAATGGCCAAGGAGCAGGCGGCGATTCGGCAGCGGTCCTTGGTAAAGGCTTTCCGTATCCCAGAAAACAGAAGGCTGGCTGGAGGTGTTCCGGAAACCGGCTTTTGTCTGCGCTCCGGCCCGTGTTTGCTGGTAGGGGTTGGAGGCGCCGGGGTTCGGTTTTGCCTGCTGGGGCCTGTGGGGCTTGGGCGAAGCCGGGCGGGGGGTATGCGTTCTTGGCGGCATTTGATGGGCAGGGGGGGGCAGGCAGTAGCCTTTTTCCTTGGCGTCAAGAAAGGTGATCAGATTTTCGTAGGCCTCCTGTACCGCATGGAACAGATCGTGGCGTTGCCGTTGCACCCGGTCATTTTCCAGGGCGGCCCGGTCCGGGTGGGTTTCCATGGCTCGCTTGCGGTAGGCGCTTTTGATGCCCGAAAGTTGGAGATAGTCGAGAAATTCGCGGGAGATGGTGAGCTCCGGCCCAAAAATAATCTCGCAGGAGCGAAAGAGTTCCTTTTCAGCGGCAACTGTTTCCATGGCGTGTTTCATGTTCCCTGGAGGTTAGAGTGAAAAAGGAATATCGTACATCCATAAGTTTTCAGGCCGGCGTAAGACGATTTTTTTTGCCGACCGCGCCGCGGAAAAAAAATATACTGCCGTGTAAGTCCTATGCAACGATATGGTCCGTTTGTGATAAGATAGACTCTAAAGTGAGCCATGCATATCAGACGATAAGTAATTAACAATATCCTGTAGCAGATAACACCTTATATTTTTAACATTTTTTGTTCGTATATCCATGAATTTCTGAGGGGAACGGGGATTTTTTTTATGGAACAGCCAGCCGGAACCAGGGGGCAGCATGAGGCCTCATCTTATTTTTCTCGTGATTTCAATATGATGCCTGCTTGGAAAAAGCTCGGCGAGCTTGCCCGTGCGCCCTATGACCTGACCGCGCCCGGCGCCCTTTCCTCGGCGAGGATCCGCAGTTACCGGGTCCATGCCGCCGGGTTTGACCTGTTGTATTCCACCCAGCGGGTGGACGAACCGGTGCTTGCGGCCCTGCAAGGGCTTGCCGAGGAGAGCGGGGCGGTGGCTCAGTTTTTGTTGATGAAAAAAGGGGCGGTGCTGAACCGGATCGAGGGCTACGCCAGCGAGGAGCGGCAGGTGCTGCACACCGCCTGTCGCGATATCTTTGCCCCGGTCTGTCCGGCGCCCGAGGCATCTGCTCAGGCCAAGGGCGAGCTGGAGAAGTTGGCCGATTTTTTGACCGCCCTTGAGACGGGGGAGATTGTCAATGCCGCAGGGGAGCCATTCACCGATCTGGTCCAGGTGGGGATCGGCGGGTCCGACCTCGGCCCCCGGGCCTTGTACCTGGCCTTGGCCGCCTATAAAATGCCTGGGCGGCGGGTGCATTTCATCAGCAATGTGGACCCTGATGATGCCGCCGCCACCCTGAGCGGGCTTGATCTTGCCAAAACCTTGGTGAATGTGGTGTCGAAAAGCGGTTCCACCCTCGAAACCCTGACCAACGAGGAGCTGGTGCGCAAGGCTTTTGCCGAGGCAGGGCTGGAGCCCAGTCGACATTTTCTGGCCGTTACCGGCAAGGGTTCGCCCATGGACAATCCCGCCCGGTATCTCCGCTCTTTTTACATGTTTGACTCCATCGGCGGCCGTTACAGCGCCACCTCCATGGTCGGGGCGGTGATGCTCGGTTTTGGTTTGGGATATACGCAGCTTCTGGAGATCCTCCGGGGAGCCCAGGCCATGGATTTGGCTGCGGAAGAACAGGATATCCGGCGTAACCCGCCCTTGCTCCTGGCCCTGTTGGGCATCTGGAATCATAATTTTCTCGGGTGCGAAACCCTTGCCATCCTGCCATACAGTCAGGCGCTGGTACGTTTTGCCGCGCATCTCCAGCAATGCGACATGGAAAGCAACGGCAAATCGGTGACTAGGCAGGGCAAACCTCTTGCCTGGGAAAGCGGCCCCATCATCTGGGGCGAACCGGGCACCAATGGCCAGCATGCTTTTTACCAGTTGATTCATCAAGGAACCACCATAGTTCCCGCCGAATTCATCGGCTTTCGTACGAGCCAGTATGGGCGTGACCTGCTCATCGAGCAGACCACTTCCCAGGAAAAACTGGTGGCAAATCTGTTGGCCCAGGTCCTTGCCCTGGCCACCGGTCAGGCGGATGAGAATCCCAATCGCTGTTTCGCCGGAAATCGTCCCAGCACCGTGCTTCTGGCTGACCGGCTGACGCCCTACGCCATGGGGGCTTTGCTGGCTCTCTATGAGGCCAAGGTGGTATTCCAGGGCTTTATCTGGAACATCAACTCCTTTGACCAGGAAGGCGTGCAGCTGGGGAAAAAGTTGGCAACCCGCCTGCTTGCCCATTATGCCGGCTTACGGCAGGATCCGGGCTACAGCGGTGAAACCTCCGATGATGCCGGCTGGGCTTTGCTTGGGGCGGCGGGGGTGCTGGCCAAGGAGCGCTCGGACTGAAAAAAAGCTGGCCCAGCCCGAGCTGGTCGGCAAGGAGTTTTTCCTCCGGTCCATGGGGAGGAGGCGAGCAGGAGAGCCATGCCCCTGCCAGGATTTGTGGCAGGGCGAGATGGGCGAGGGTTGACCGGCCCTCGCGTTATCGGTAAAGAAGTTCGAACCGTTCCCAGAAATCCGGAAAGGATTTGACCACGCACTCTTCCCCTTGGATCCGGACACCCGGCACCCTCAGGCCTGCCACACCAAAGCTCATGGCGATGCGGTGGTCATTGTAGGTGTCGATCTCCGCGCCATGCAGGGGGCTGTCTTCCGCGCCGCCTTCGATGATCATGGTGTCCGGCCGTTCCTCTGTCTTGACCCCCAGCTTGGCAAGCTCCGTGACCATGACATGGAGGCGGTCGCACTCCTTGATCCGCAGATGGGCGATATTCTTGATCACTGTCCTCCCCTTGGCAAAGGCGGCCACCACCGCCAGGGTGGGGACCACGTCCGGGCAGTCGCCCATGTCCACCTCAACCCCGCGCAGCTCTTTGGTCCCGGTTACGGTGATACCCGCGGCGGTTCGCTCCACCGTGCAACCCATCCGGGCCAGGATGTCCACCAGGACGGCATCGCCTTGTAAAGATGGCGAGGGCACGTTGGCCACCGTCACCCTTCCCCCGGTCACCGCGGCAGCGGCCCAGAAGTAGGAGGCGCTGGAGGCATCGCCTTCCACCGCATATTTTCTGGCCTGGTAGCAGCCCTGGGGGATGAGAAAGTGGTTGAGTTCGGCATTGGCGGTTACCTCAATGCCGAAATCCCGCATCACGGCCAGGGTCATGGTGACATAGGGTTTGGATAAGACCTCGCCGGCCACGGCGAGTTCGGCGGGGTGTGCGGCATAGGGCGCAACCAGCAGCAGGGAGGAGAGATACTGGCTGCTTTTACCTTCCGGCAGCAGGGTTTTTCCGCCCTTGATGCCGTTGGCCGCGATAGTAACCGGCGGACAGCCCGTGCCGTGGATGCTACGGATTTCGACCCCCCAGCCGGTCAAAGCTTCCATCAGGGGTCTGATCGGCCGTTCGTGCATGCGCTGATCGCCGTTGATGGTGAAAGGGCCGTGGCCCAGCGCCGCCACCGAGGTGAGAAAACGGGTGGCGGTGCCGTTGTTGCCCAGGAATATCTCCTTGGCCGGCGTGGCGATTGTGCCGCCCAAGCCCAAGACCCGCCATTGTTCCTGGGCCGGGTCAACGGTGATGCCCATGGCCGCCAGGGCGTGGGAGGTATATTCGGTGTCCTCGCTGGCCAGGGGGTATTGCAGGATGCTTTCCCCGTTTGCCAGGGCCGCGGCAATGAGGGCCCTTTGGGTCAGGCTTTTGGAGCCGGGAACGGTGAGGGTGGTGTCGGTGAAGGCAAGGGGGCGGATTTCTTTCATGGTTTGAGAATCGTTATGGGTTGCAGCCTAAGCTGTTTTAGTAAATAAGGTTATCTCGTACAGAACGGCATAAGGAGCCGTAACAGTGTTAATGGCTATAAAAGGTTTAAGACGCAACGGCTCCCAAGCTGGTGAGCAGGCTCCGGCGCATCACTTCCACCGGGGCCTGCAGGCCGGTCCAGAGTTCAAACTGGGCCACGCCTTGATAGAGCAACATGGCAAGGCCGTTGATGGTTTGACAGCCTGCCTGCTCTGCCGCCTGGAGCAAGCGGGTGCTCAATGGGGCATAGACAATGTCCATGACTACTTGGAAATTGACCAGGGCTTCGCCGGCAATGGGCAACAGGTCTTTCTGCGCGCCCATGCCCAGCGAGGTGGCGTTTATCAGGGCGTCACCCTTGGCCGTGCCGGCCTCGGCCAGGGGCAGCCAAGGGCAGCCGAGAAGTTTTGCCAATGCCTGGCCTTTTTCCGGGGTCCGGCTGGCAATGGTGATCGAGGCCCCAGCCTCAAGCAGACCAAAGCCGATGGCCCGTGCCGAGCCGCCTGCGCCCAGAAGCAGGACCGAAGCGCCCGTAAGGGAGATCTTCTCGGCCAGAGCCCGGTTGGCTCCGAGCCAGTCCGTATTTGCCCCGTGGATGGCGTCGTTGTTGATGACCAGAGTATTTACCGCGCCGATTTTTTCGGCAACCGGGTCGATTGTGTCAAGGTAAGGGATTACCGCTTCCTTGTGAGGGATGGTGACGCTTGCCCCCCTGATGCCGAGAGCACGCAATCCTGTCATGGCCCGGGCGACATCCTGCACGGCAAAGGGGAGGTAGACCTTGTTCAGGCCAAGGGCTTCAAAGGCTCCATTGTGCATGGCCGGACTCAGGCTGTGGGCAACCGGGTTGCCCATGATGCCGTAAAGTTCGGTGGCGCCGTTAATCCCCATGCGCAAGTTCCGTGAAAATGGAGCGCAGGGCCGAGGCGGGCAATTGGCCGGGTGCGGTGGCCGGGCCGTTGTCCGGAGCGGCGTAAGTCATGTAGCCGCCCAGATCGGTGGTGGCTACCCGGCTGATCATGCCGAACTTGCCCATGCAAAAGGCAATGAGGGGAAAGCCCAGTTCCGCGGCTTGTTCTTGCAGGGCGAGAACCCGGAACACGTCCTGAAAGCAACGGGCCGTGGTGACAATCTTGCCGATGTCGGCTCCGCTCCGGCATTGGCGCTGAAAGATTTCGCCCAAAGCCTGGCGGGAGGCGGTACACTTGAAGTCATGCCAGGAGACAATGGTTCGGCAGTTGTTTGCGCGGGCTGCACCAATGAGTTCGGTGGCCAGGGTGGGATCGGTGTTGAGTTCGATGTCGATATAGGCAGCCCCTGCTTCTGCCGCCTTTTTAAGCAGGCTGACCCGCGCCATTTCTTCGTCCGTGCAGTTGCCGCCTTCCCAGGTGGGACGGTTGGTGAACAGCAGGGGTTTTGTGAGGGTGTCGAGAAAAAGCGGGATATCCGGGTTTGTCATGCTGTCCAGGCGGATCTCGATGACATCGGCAACGGTTTCTGACTCCCTGGCCAGGGCAAGCGCCTCTGACGGCGTGGCCCCGGCAATGGAGACACAGAGGCGGCGGACTGCACTGGGAGGGACATTCAGCATGGGGTTGCTCCGGGAAAAGTCTGAAAAAAAACTATAAAGTTACGAATAATAAACGCATAATAATGAAAAGCAAAACTATTCCATCGCGAAACGCTTGTCAACAGGGATGAGCAGGGCGCGGTCTTCCGGAGCTTGGGGGTGAGGCATGTACCGATTGTTTGTCGCCATTGATCTGCCGCCGGATATCGTGGCCCGGCTTCAGGAGCTCTGCTATGGGGTGCCCGGCGCCAAGTGGGTGCAACCGGAACAGATGCATCTGACCCTGCGCTTCATCGGGGAGGTTGACGGCGGGGTTTTCCGGGAGATCAAGGAAGGGCTTGCCGATATTCAGTCGCTCACATTTTCCTTGCAGGTGAAGGGGCTGGGTTTTTTTCCGCCCAGAAAGACACCCAGGGTGCTCTGGGCCGGGATTGCGCCGGTGGAAGAGGTGTGCGGGCTGCGCAACAGGATCGAAAACGTTCTTGTCGGCATGGGGCTCACCCCGGAGGGGCGCAAGTATTCCCCGCACATCACCCTGGCCAGGCTGCACGACACCCCGCTGGCCAGGTTGGGCCGTTTTCTGGCCGGCAATGGCCTTTTTGCCACGGAACCGTTTCCGGTCTCCGAATTTCATCTCTATTCAAGCGAGCTGACCTCTAAGGGCGCCTTCCATGCCATTGAGGCGTCTTATTACCTGCGGTAGCTCTTCAGCCGCAGCGCCACTGCATCGGCTCGGCCTGTTCGTGTGCAGCAGCATTCGCAGGCGGTTTCCCTGCATCCGCAGCGTTGCTGAACAGTTACAGTCCGGCTGAATCCCTTTTTTCTGCTTTGCTCTGAAAATCGTTTAGCTGGGGCAGCTCGCCATCAGCACCACGGCGTGGGTGCTGATCCCTTCTTCCCGACCGGTATAACCCATCTTTTCCGTGGTGCTGGCCTTGAGGTTGATGGCCGCGGGTGCAACTCGGCAGGCTTCGGCCAGGATGGTTTGCATGGCCGGGAAATGGCGGGCGAGCTTGGGACGTTCGGCCACCACGGTGATGTCGGCATTGGACAGGCGGAAATGTTTTTCCGCAGCCAAGCCGATCACATGCGCAAGGAGTTTGATGCTGGAGATGCCTTTGTATTGCGGGTCGCTGTCCGGGAAATGGCGGCCGATATCGCCGGCGCCAATGGCGCCCAGAATGGCGTCGCACAGGGCGTGGGTGAGAACATCGGCGTCGGAGTGGCCCAGCAAGCCCAGTTCGTGGGAAATTTCCATGCCGCCCAGGATCAGCGGTCTTCCCGCAACCAACCGGTGGGCGTCAAAGCCATGGCCGATACGTATTTCCTGGGATAGCTGTTTTTTCATGAGGAGGGCCTCTGCTATGAGCAGATCATCCGGGCGGGTGATCTTGAGGTTGGTTTCCGAGCCTTGCACCACTGAGACCTGCCAGCCTCCGTGCTCAAGAAGGGAGGCCTCGTCGGTGCCGATAAACCCGTCCCGGTCGGCCTTGGCAAAGGCCTCTTTCAAGAGCGCGGTTCGAGCAATCTGGGGGGTTTGCGCCTGCCAGAGGGATTCCCGTTCGACGGTGTGGCGGATGGTGGTGTCTGCGCTTACGGCCTTGAGGGTGTCCTTTACCGGCACACCCATGATTGCCGCGCCATGGGTTGCCGCCGCGTCCAGGCAACGCTGGATATCTTCGGGGGCAATGAGGGGCCGGGCGCCGTCGTGTACCGCCACCAAGGTGGAATCGTCCGGTACCTGGGCCAGGCCGATGCGCACCGAGTCCTGGCGGAGCTTGCCGCCGCTCACCACCGTGCAGTGGTTATCCATCTGGTAGCGGGCCAGGAGGGCAAGGGTGTGCTCCCGGTGTTCCGCCGGGGCCACTACAATAATGGCCTGGATGGCGGGAACCTTGCGAAAGGCGCGGATGGTGTGGATCAGGATGGGAACGCCAAGCAGTTCGCTGAACTGCTTGGGGGTTGAGGTCCCCATGCGTAACCCGGCCCCGCCTGCGGCGATGATCGCTGTTGCTGTCTGCATGTGCGCCGTTGCTTAAGGTAATGGTCTTATCTTGTCGGCCAGAACGGCATAAAGAGCCGTAACGAAAAGGCAAGTATATTTTTTCGTAACGGCTCTTAAAGAATAAAAAAAAGGGAGTGGGCTGTAAGCCGGATTCTGTACCCTTTTGCAAGGGCCATGATCATTTCTCTGTGGATGCCGGTTGCCCGGCATCTCTTGCAACCTACCCGGAAGCTTCGAGCGGGCCGCCCTCAAACGCTTCCCTATTTGGTTTTGCTCCAGGAGGGGTTTGCCGTGCCTTGCGTGTCGCCACGCAAGCGGTGGGCTCTTACCCCACCTTTTCACCCTTACCGGTTGCCCGGCGGTTTGTTTTCTGTGGCACTTTCCTCGGGGTCGCCCCCAGTTCGTGTTACGAACCTCCTTGCCCTGCGGAGTCCGGACTTTCCTCCGGCGGCAAACACCGCCGGCGATCATGCGCCCACTCCCATACTCGTACAACTATAAGCAGGAACGAAAAAGGTCAAGGCTTTTCAAAGCCCGGCCCCTTCTCAATCCTGCGGTTTTCCTGTTCGTTGCTTATCGTAAAAAAAACCCGTCGTATCGCTGAAGATGGCGCAGCGAAAAAGTACGCTGCAAAGCAGCAGATCGAATTTTTGCAGCGCCATCATTCATCCGTTGTCTCGGTCTCGTGGAACATGATGCGATGACAGGTGGGGCAGGAGATAAGCTTGTCTTCCTTCATGAGATCATTATACAGCTGCGGCGGAATGTTCATGAAGCAACCCCGGCACACCCCGCCGGTCACCGGAACGATCGCCACTCCGTTGCGTTTGTCGCGGATGGCGGTGTATTTCTTCAGGAGGCTGGCGGTTACCGCGCCGGCTTTGCTTTCACGGGTTTTCAGGATTTTGCTTTTTTCCGCAGTGAATTGGCTGGTTTTTTTCTCAAGCGCGGCGATGTCGTCGGCAAGCATTTTCTCATCCTCGGCGCAGATTTTATTTTCTTCCTCGATCTGCGCGTTCAGGGTCTCGATCTGTTGCATGAGTAGAACAACAGTTTCTTCTCTTTGCTTGTTCGCTTTTTTGGCGTCTTCCGTTTCCTTGAGGATGCTCTGGTACTCGCGGTTGGTCTGGACATTCATCAGCTTGGTCTGCCGGTCATCGATCCGGGCCTGTTCGTCTTCGAGTTCACCTTCGAGTTCACGGCGGCGTTGTTCGCAGGTGGCAATTTTTGCGGTTAACTGGACCAAGTTTTCTTTGTGGCCGTCGAGACTGGCGCGGCGGTTGTCGATTTCGGCGGAGTTGGCCGCGATTTCCTTGTCCAGCGTGCTGATTTTCAGATCAATGGCCTGGAGTTCCCTGAGATGCGAGATGTTTTCTTTCAATTGTGCTTCCTCAATGGTTCTATTGGTTGACAGAATTTGGGTTTGTTATCATGCAAGACAACCCAGCGCATGGGATTGTCCTGTTGGGCGGTGGTTGCGATTGTCGGAGAAAAGCCTCTGTCGGCGCAGGATTTTTTCAGTATCTCCGCGAGGACCGGGACGATGAGTTTTTCGGTCGGGTAATGGCCGGCGTCAATCACGCAGAACCCGGCGCCTTCGGCCCAGCGGGCCACGCTGTGTTTCACCTCGCCGGTAATATAGACTTGTGCGCCCATGGTTCGGGCGGTTTCGGCCAGGTCGGAACCGCTGCCTCCGCAGAGGGCCACGGTGTGGATGGATTCCGGCAGGGAGCCCGCGATCTGTATGCCTGGGGCGTCAAGGGCGGTCAGCAGGCGGTTAAGAAATTGCTTGGAGGTCAGAGGGGTTGGCAGGCTGCCGATTTTTCCAAAGCCGGGGCTTTGGCCGGGTCCCGCAGGCTCTTGGTCGGTAAGCGGCCGGGTGTCGTGCAGGCCGAGTTTGTCAGCCAAGGCGTTGCTGACTCCGGCGGCGACAAGATCGAGGTTGGTGTGGCAGGCAATGAGGGCTAGATCGTGGCTCAGGGCTGTTTTCAGCATGCGGCCCATGGGGGTGCCGGTGTGGATTGTTTTCAGGGGATGGAAGATCAGGGGGTGGTGGGTGAGGATGGTGTTCAGGTTCTGCGAGAGAGCTTCGTGGATGAGCGCCTCTGTCGGGTCGAGGGCGATTAGAATCCCGGTGACCTGTTGATCCGGATCCCCAACCATGAGGCCGACGTTGTCCCATGGTTCAGCCATGGCAAACGGGGCAATGGTGTTGAGAATCGAGAGAAGTGTCGTGGTGGAAAAGTTTTCTTCAGGCATCCTTTGTTGGTGTCCGTGGGCAGCCTAAAATAAAAAAAAGGCGCTAACCATGTGTGGTCGCACCTTCTGTCCGGAGACCTGCCCTGGTTTTCCCAAAACAAGTGCCCGGTCGAATTGATTTCTGTTGCGCGTGCAATACATTCCCTGCTCTGTCGGTTCCGGCTTGGTGTGGTGGGCCTACCTGGATTCGAACCAGGGACCGACCGGTTATGAGCCGGTGGCTCTAGCCAGTTGAGCTATAGGCCCATGTTCTCAAACGAAGAAAATGAATCAATTAAAATAAACGATAGTTCAGGATTGTCAACATAATTTGTGGGCCGGAATTCGCTGTCAAGTGAAACGATTTCAGATGCACGAAGGCCGGAAAAGTGATTAATCTACCATGGTATCAATGGGTTGCCGATAAAACTGATGCTCTCGCATTGCTTGATCCGTGGAGTTAAAAAAACCGGCTTGGCAGTGAAGGTCTCGATTCTGGCAACATTGATATGTTACCCAGATAAGATCTGGTTACTCTGGGGTGAACATTTTGGACCATGGATTCCGGAGGATGGTGCCTGGCCGGCCAGGGGAGAAAAAACCGGGGCGCAGCCCATATGCGCCGGAGGCTTGCCGGCCAAGGCGCATATGGGAAAAAAGAGGAGCCATTAGGCAAGCACGGCTGTCTTGAAGGTTTCGAAGCCGATTCTGTCCAGGAATCGGCCCATGCGTTCACCTTTCTTGCTGTTTTCCTTGAAATAGGTGATGATTCGTGCGCAGGTGGCCAGTGTCTCATCGGTGGAAAGATCTTCGCAGAGGGTCACGCCGATTCTGGCCTTGGCGGCGGCGCTGCCCCCGACCAAAATGGTCCAGCCCTTGGCCTTGCCGACCAGACCCAGATCTTTCACCGAGGTTTCGGCGCACTGGTTGGGGCAGCCTGAGACCCCCATTTTCATTTTGCCGGGTAATTCGAGGCCATGGTAGCGCGTGTCAAGTTCCGTACCCATGGCCAAGGCGTCCTGCTGGCCCAAGCGGCAGAGGGTGTTGCCGGGGCAGGCCTTGATGCTGCGGACACAGAGGCCCACCGCTGCGCCGGGATTCATGCCCAGATCCCGCCAGGCGTTGTCAATGTCCGCCTCTTTGAGGCCGACAATGGCGATGCGTGCCGCGCTGGTGATCTTCAGGGCGGCGGTTTGGTATTTTTCGGCGACATCGGCGATTTTTCGCAGTTGCGCCGGGGTGATGAGGCCGAGTGGGAGATGGGGGACAATGGCATATGTTTCTTTGTCGCGTTGCAACACCGCCCCTTTATCGCCGTCGTTCAACATGGTTTTCTCCTTGGAAAATATATTGTAATCAATAAAAAAGGGCTCAACGGCTGAGCCCTTTTGGTGTCTGTGTAGAGTTTGGGCAGGAGGATAACGGTTTGGCCTTTCGTCTGGAAAAGACAATGGGGCCTTGATTAATTGTGGTTGGAACCTCCTTGGGGCAGATCGAGAGTTTGTTGTCGGTGTCTTGGCCTGGGTAAGGGCAAAGGCCCCTGATTGCACCGGAACGTTCATTTTTGTAAAATTAATGGTTTGCTCGGAAAAGTCAATATCCATGATGTTCGGGTAGGTGTTCTGCGCATTGAGTTGGGTGGTGGCTCTGGTGATTTGGAAAGCCATGGCTCCACTCCTCCCGTTTCATGTGTGGTCAAAAAGAAAGATGAGCCGTATCGGAATATGATGATTTGCGAAATTTTATGGCCTTCTTGGGCAGGTTGTTCGTAAGTTTTTTTGGGGAATGTGTCGATGAGCGATTTTTTTGTTTTTTTACTGGCAGGAACAGGAGTGGTCGGATTGGGCGGCGGCGGTATCTCCGTCTGGCTGCTCATGCGGAGCCGTCTGGCGGAGCAGCGAACTCTGGCTGACGAGCGGGTGCAGTTGCGGGAGGCGCAGCTTGTAGATTTGGAGGGGCGGTTGGCCGCAGGGGGAGAGGAATGTGCCGGTCTGCGGCGGGAAAACGGGGTGTTGCAGGCCAGGGTAGCGGAGCTTGCGGCGCGGCTTGAGGCGGAGCAGCGGCAACTTAAAGAAAAACAGGAGCTGTTGCAGGAGGCCAGGCATGAATTGGCCAACGCTTTCAAGGCCATTTCCGCCGATATTTTTCAAAGCAACAGTCAGCGTTTTCTGGAGCTTGCCCAGCAGACCCTGGCGAAGTTTCAGGAAAGGGGCATGGCCGATATGGAGACCAGGAGGCGTTCCATTCAGGAACTGCTTTTGCCCATGCACGAATCCCTGAAAAAGGTCGATGACCGGATCCGGCAGGTGGAAAAAGAGCGGGTCGAGGCGTATGTCGGTCTGACCGAACAAGTCAAATCCCTGGCCACCAGTCAGGCCAGGCTCCACGGGGAAACGGCTAATCTGGTCAATGCCCTGCGAAAGCCCTCGGTGCGGGGCCGCTGGGGAGAGATGCAGCTGCGGCGGGTGGTGGAGATGGCCGGGATGGTGGAATATTGCGATTTTGTCGAGCAGGGTTCGGTGGCGACCGAGGCTGGAAGATTGAGGCCGGATTTGATCGTCCGGTTGCCCAACGGAAAGAACATCGTGGTGGATTCCAAGGCCGCCTTGTCCGCCTATCTTGAGGCCATGGAGGCAGGGGAGGACGAGAGCCGGCAGGCCCGGCTCAAGGAGCACGCCCGCCAAGTGCGCACCCATCTCGGGCAGCTGGCCGCCAAGTCATACTGGGAGCAGTTTCAGCCCTCGCCGGAATTCGTGGTTCTTTTTCTGCCCGGAGAGAATTTTTTCAGCGCGGCCTTGGAGCAAGACCCTGAATTGATCGAATGCGGGGTGGCACAAAAGGTGATTCTTGCCACGCCCACCACTTTGATCGCCCTGTTGCGGGCTGTCTCCTATGGCTGGCGGCAGGAAAAGATCGCCGAGCATGCCCAGGTCATCGGCGAGCTGGGGCGTACTCTCTATGAGCGGCTCGGGGTGTTGGGCGACCATTTTCATGATATGCGCAAGGGCCTGGACCGGGCGGTGGAATCCTATAACCGGGCGGTGGGATCCTTTGAGGGGCGGGTGTTGGTCACAGCCCGGAAATTGCAGGATATTGATCCGGGATTGGGCAAGGATTTGGCGCCCATGGAGCCCCTGAACAGGATTCCGCGCCCGCTCATCGCTCCGGAGGGTGTTTAGTTCGTGTTGTCCATGCGGCCATTGGCTGTCGGGGTGGGGCCGCAAACTTTTCCTTGCCGGAAGCATACCCCTTTCGTATAATCAAAGGATTGTGTCGTGTGGGCCGTTTTTCAACGCAACGGCGGCAGGGTAAAGCGGCAGTGCAACGGCGATTGATTTTTAAACAATTTTATCTGTGCCTTTGCTTTACTTTTAAATTTTTACAATACCATTAAGATTGTACCTGTTCAATCAAAGCGCAGAAGGAGATGTATCCCAATGAAATTAGGTATTAACGGCCTGGGTCGGATCGGTAAGCTGTCACTCTGGCATCATGTTTCCCGCAAGCATTTTTCCGAGATCGTGGTCAATGTTGGTCGGCAGGTTGGCACCGGGCTTCAGGATATAGCGAGTTCCATTGACCGGGACAGCACCTACGGACGGCTCGGCATGTACCTGCATGGTTGCAAGGGATCCCAGGTTATTGAAAACCTCAATGAGGCGGACGGCACCATGACCATCAACGGCGTGCCGGTCAAGATCCTGCGCGAGGCCAGAAACCCAGGGGGGATTCAGTGGAAGGAAAACGGGGTGCGTCTGGTCGTAGACACCACCGGCGCGTTTACCGACCCCACCGCGGACGCCGACAGCCCCAAGGGTGCGTTGCGGGGGCACGTTCAGGCGGGGGCCGAAAAGGTCCTTCTCTCCGCTCCCTTTAAGATCAAGAACAAAGGTCTGGAGATGCCGGCCGATGCAGTAACCACGGTGATGGGCATCAACGACGGCGATTTTAATCCGTCCCAGCATACCCTGATTTCCGCGGCCTCCTGCACCACCACCTGTCTTTCCTTTATGATCAAGCCCTTGCTCGATCATTTTGGTGCGGATAGGTTTTTGAGCGCCTCCATGGTCACGGTGCATGCCGCGACCGGCAGTCAGCAGGTCCTTGACAGGCTTCCCAATGCCGGGGCCACCGATCTCAGGAAAAACCGCAGTATCTTCAATAACATCATCCTGACCACCACCGGCGCGGCAAAGGCGTTGCCCCTGGTTATTCCCGAGATGAAAAGCATAGGCTTTATTGCCGAGTCAGTGCGGATTCCCACCAATACCGGGTCTCTGATTATTCTTGTGCTCAACCTGCAGGATGAGAGCATGGAGACCCCTATCAAGCGGAAGCTGGTGAACTCCATTTATCGGGATTACGCCAAGAATACGCCCTATCTGGAATACAGCGACGAGCAGCTCGTTTCCTCGGATATCATCGGTCTGCCTTTTGCCGCCGCGGTTATCGAGGGCTCCGAGACCCACACCCGCACGGGCAGTCTCAAGGTGAATCTTGCCAAGCTCGGCTGCAACGGCGGCCCTGCCAAGCTGGAAGTTCCGGTGACCCAGGCGGTGGTGTATGGCTGGTACGACAATGAGTTGGGCAGCTATACCAACGTGCTGGGCGATCGGACCGTTTCCATTGCCGAACAGATGATCTAAAAGGCAGGTTTAAGGTGAAAGGCGCAAGGCCCAAGGAGGAAAGTGAGCCTTTAGCCTCGCGCCTTGAACATTGCTCCTTTTTCGTTCGCCCCATGACCGGTGCTGACCTCGGGGCGGTGCAGGCCATCGAGTCGGAAAATCCTTCTCCGTGGACTCTCGAACAGCTGGCCGGTGAACGAGATCAGGATGGAGGTTGGCAGTTCGTTGCCGAGGTTGTTGGTGCTTCGAGGCGGGTGTGCGGCTTTGTCTGTGGTCGGAGCAGTGCCGGCGAGGCTGAGTTGCTGAAAATTGCGGTGGCTCTGCAATATCGGCGGCAGGGAATAGCGGCGCAGCTTATGGCGCACACCTTGGGCTATCTGGAGGAACAGGGGGTGGAGCGCTGTTTTCTGGAGCTGCGCGCTGCCAATTTCCCAGCCTTGGCCTTATATGAACGGTTCGGTTTTCGTCGGGTGGGACTGAGAAAAAAATACTACGCTTCGCCGCCGGAAGATGCGATAATCATGGAAAAGTTAGTTCGTGTCGGCGCATAACAATAAGTTTTTTTAGGGGGGCAGCTCCATGAAGAATATCCGGGATATCGACATCAAGGGAAAGAAATTGCTCATCCGCGTTGATTTCAACGTGCCGCTGGATGAACAGCAGAATATCACCGACGATATCCGGATTCGCGGGGTGTTGCCCACCCTCAACTATGCCCTTGATGAAAATGCCAAGATCATCATCTGTTCGCATCTGGGGCGACCCAAAGGCAGCCGCAAACCGGAGTTCAGCCTGGCTCCTGCAGCCAAGCGCCTTTCCCGCCTGTTGAACAAGGAGGTCACGCTGGCCCCCGACTGTATCGGCGAGGAGACCCGGGCCATGGTCGAGGCCATGGAGCCGGGCAGCGTGCTGATCCTGGAAAACTTGCGTTTTCATGCGGAAGAACAGCAGAATGACGAGGGATTCGCCAGCCAGCTGGCCAGCCTCTGCGATATCTATATCAACGATGCCTTTGCCGTGGCGCACCGGGCCCATGCCTCGGTGGTGGGTGTGACCCAATTCGTCGATCAGTGTGCCGCCGGCTTTTTGCTCCAGAAGGAGATGGATTATTTTCACCGCTCGGTGAGCAACCCCATGCGGCCTTTGGTCGCCATCGTCGGCGGAGCCAAGGTTTCGAGCAAGCTCGGGGCCTTGCACAATCTCATGGATCGGGTGGACAAGATGGTCATCGGCGGCGCCATGGCCAACACCTTTTTGAAGAGCATCGGCCATGACATGGGGAAGTCCAAGGTCGAGGATGAGTTGCTCGATACGGCCCGGGAGTTGATCAACAAGGCCAAGCGCCTGGGGGTTAAGCTTTATCTGCCGGTGGACTGCATCGTGGCCGACAGATTTGAGGCCCGTGCCGAAACAAAGCGGGTACCTGTACAGGAAGTGCCGGCCGACTGGATGGTGCTTGATATTGGTCCTGCCACCACGGTGCTTTTTTCCGAGGCCCTTGAGGACGCGAAAACCATCATCTGGAACGGGCCCATGGGCGCCTTTGAGATGGACGCTTTTTCCCGGGGCACCATGGCCATGGTTCAGCGGCTGGCCCAATCCCATGCCCTGACTATTGTCGGTGGCGGCGATACCGACGTGGCGGTGCACAAAGCAGGCGAGTCCAACAATATCTCCTACATTTCCACGGGCGGCGGCGCATTTCTCATGCTGATGGAGGGTAAAAAACTGCCCGGGGTCGAGGCCCTGGAAGCAAAGGAATAAGGAGCAGTCCTATGCCACGCACTCCCCTGATTGCCGGGAATTGGAAGATGCATACCTCGCTGGCCGAGGCCAGAAGTCTTGCCGGTGCCGTGGTTGCCGCCTGCAAGGGACTGACCGACCGGGAGGTCATGATCGCCCCGCCCTTTACCGCTCTGGCAGCGGTGGCCGAGGTGGTACGCGGCTCAGATGTTCGTCTTGCCGCCCAGAATGTTTGTTGGGCAGAGCAGGGCGCCTTTACCGGCGAGATAGCCCCTGGCATGTTGCGGGAGCTGGGATGCACCATGGCCATCATCGGCCATTCGGAGCGAAGGCAGATCTTTGGAGAATCCGATGTGCTTATCAACCAGCGGGTGGCCGGGGCCATGGGTTTCGGGATAACGCCGGTTCTCTGTTTTGGTGAAACCCTGGCCGAACGCGAGGCAGGGCAAACCATGGCCGTGCTTGAGCGTCAGGTTCGGGCCGGGCTTGCCGGGGTTACCGTGGTTGAGCCTGTTAATCTGGTTCTAGCCTATGAGCCGGTATGGGCAATCGGTACCGGTAAAACCGCCAGCGAAGAACAGGCCCAGGAAGCCCATGAATTCGTGCGGAACCTGCTGCTCGACATGTACGAGAAAAGTATTGCCCACCAAATGAGAATATTGTATGGTGGCAGCGTCAATTCCGGGAACGTGGATGCCCTATTGCGGCAGCCTGATATAGACGGGGCTTTGGTTGGCGGGGCATCGCTCAAGGGCGATTCCTTTGAACGCATTATCCACTTCCGGCAATAACGGTAACCAAGAGCGAATGACCACCTTACTGACCATTGTTCATATAGTAGTTTGTTTGTTCCTTGTTGTGATCGTGCTGTTGCAGCAAGGCAAGGGCGCCAGCATGGGTGCGTCCTTCGGCGGTTCCAGTCAGACCGTTTTTGGAACGGAAGGCCCCCTGCCCCTGTTGAACAAGATTACAACCTGGGCCGCGGTTATCTTCATGCTGACCTCCATATCTCTGGCCTACATGTCCAGCAGGGTTGGGGATGGTTCGGTCATGAAAGAGGTTGTGCCTGTTACTGCACCGCAAAGTACCCCGATCCCGTTGCCCGCAGCGGACGGAGCAGCGCCGCAGGCGCCGGTGCAGGGAAATTAGCTTTTTTGTCTCATTTTAGAAAATAAGGTATGCCGAAGTGGTGGAATTGGTAGACACGCAGGCTTGAGGTGTCTGTGGGGAAACCCATGCCGGTTCGAGTCCGGCCTTCGGTACCATATTTATAAAAGGCCTTGTAATCGTTTTCGGTTGCAAGGCCTTTCTTTTTTTGCGGAGAAGCGTAGGGGCCTATGATTAGCTAACAGGGCTCAGTTGCTTCCGAAGTCATAGGATGGCATGAGCCATGATTTTTTTGGCTGGGGGATTTTTTTAAACAGAGGTCCAGTATTTTTTCGGTATTGTGTTCGGAAAGGAAATCCCCCAGTATGGAGAAGAGCCCTGGCTGAACTTGAGTATCATTCCCAAATCCTGGTACTCAGGTTGCAGACCGGGGCTTTTTTTCGTTCTTACCCGCCACCGTCCATCCATGTTCCGAGGTTAATAGCACTCACCCTCGTTAGGAAATTGTGGCAGTACCCCCCCCTTCTTTCCTGAGCACTATTTTTTCTGGTTGGTGCGATTAACGAACCTAAGCGAGTAGTTGCAATTTCTGAAATGATCAAGCTCAGGGCGTGGGCCTTTTAGATAATACCCGGCGAATCAGGTCGGCGATCTCTGTCGTACCGAAGGGCTTGTTGATGAAGGCGGCAATTCCCATGGCCAAGGCGTTTTTTTCGTTCATTTCTTCGCTGAATCCGGTGCAGAGGATTACCGGAATGTCGGGCCTGATCCGCAGCATTTCCGTCGCCATGTCGGCCCCGGTCATATTCGGCATGGCAAGGTCGGTGATGACCAAGTCAAAAAAATCAGGTCCTGAGCGAAAAAGGTCCAGGGCGGCAAGGCTGCCACCCACCGGGGTTACCCGGTAGCCGAGCAGGGAAAGCATGGGCGCCATTGCCTCTACCACCGCCTGTTCGTCGTCCACCAACAATATCCGTTCATTGCCGCCTGGCAGGGGCTGATTCAGGGCTGGAACGTTTACGTTTTCCGCCTCGATCAGAGGCAGGAGGACCTCGAAATCGGTGCCCAGGCCCGGTGTGCTCCTGGCCGAGATGAGGCCGCCGTGTTTTTCCACGATGCCGTGTACCACGGCAAGCCCCATGCCGGTGCCTTCGCCTTTCTCCTTGGTGGTGAAATATGGTTCAAATATGCGGCCCAAAAGTTCGGGTGGGATGCCCTCGCCGGTATCGCTTACCGTGAGTTTGAGCCATTTTTGTGTCCCCGGGGTTATTCCGAAAGGAGCGGGCAGGGTAGCCTCTTTCTCCGTACCGGCCAGAGTGATGGCAATCTTGCCGCTCCTTCCCCGCATGGACTGGGCGCCGTTGATGGTCAGATTCATGACAACTTGGAGCATCTGGGTGGGGTCGGCCAAAATCAGATCGTTGTCCGTTTGAATACGGCATTCCAAATCGATAACCGATGGGATGGTGGAGCGTAGGAATTTAACGGCCTCCTTGACCACCGGTCCCATCTTCAGGGGGTGAGGTTTGTGTTGCCCCTGTCGGCTGAAGTCGAGAATCTGTCGGACCAGCTCCCTGGCCCGGTCGGCTGCTTTGCGCACCTGCACCAAGCTGTCGTGGATTGCGGCGTCGGCTGGAGTATTCATCAGGATCATCTGGGTGTGCATCATGATGGGCGTGAGGATGTTGTTGAAATCATGGGCGATGCCGCCGGCCAGAACACCCACCGCCTCCATCTTTCTGGCCTGGAACAACTGGGTCTCCAATGTTTTGCGCTCGGTGATATCCTGAACGGTGCCGCACATGCGCAAGGGTTTACCCTCTGTGTCACGCAGAACTTCGGCCTGTTGATGCACCCAGCGCAGGCCGCCGTCCGGGCGTTGCACCCGGTGTTCGATGCTGTAGGGCGCATTTCGATCTACGGCGTTGCGGACCGCCTGCTGGACAGCAGCCCGGTCCTCGGGATGAACATAGTCCAGGTATGACTCGTGGTTGGACTCAAATTCATGCGGGGCAAGCCCGAAGATCAGGTATGTCTCGTTGGACCAACTCAGGATGTTGTCGGCGATATCCCACTCCCAGTTGCCCAAGTGGGCGATGCGCTGGGCATTTTCCAGGCTGGCCTGACTCTGGCGGAGGGCCTGTTCGGCCCGTCGCCGTTCGCTGATGTCGCGGAACACCACCACGACTCCGATCTGGGTGGAGTCCTTGATGAGCGGGGTAACGGTGAGGGCGACCGGAAATCCGGTGCCATTCTTGCGCAGGAACCATTCGTTTTCCTCGTGACGGGTAAGGCCGTCCTTCAGGGTCTTTCTGATTGGGCATTCCTTTGCCGGATAAAGGCTGCCGTCGGGCCGGTGATGATGGAAAACGGCATGTTGGTCTTGGCCGATGAGTTCGTCGGCGTTCAAGCCGAGCATGGACAAGGCGGCCGGATTGATGAAGGTGGCGTGGCCACTGAGATCAACCCCGTAAATGCCCTCGCCGATCGAAGTGAGGAGCAACTCGTTGTGCCAGGCCAGACGGGCGATTTCCTCCGCGTCCCTGATGCGGGCTTGTCTGGCCTGGTATTCGTCGGTCACATTCCGGAAGACAAGGACCACGCCAAGGGTGTTGCCCGCGCTGTCACGGATGGGCGCGGCGCTGTCGGTGATCTGGTATTCGGCATTGTTCCGGGCGACTAAGGTGGTGTGGTTGCTGAGAGTGACAACCTTGCCGGAGGCCAATACCTGGTCCACCGGATCGGACACGGGTTTTCGAGTCTGGGCGTTGATGATGCGGAAAACCTCGGAAAGCAGGAGCCCCTTGGCCTGCGCAAGGGGCCAGCCGGTGAGCTGCTCGGCCATCGGATTCATCCGGACGATCCGTTTGCCGGTGTCGGTGGCGATCACCGCATCACCGATGGAATCGAGGGTGACGGAGAGGTGCTCCTCGCGTTCCTGCAGGTTTGTAAAGGAGTAGGCCAATTGTCCTTCGGCCTTGGAGGTAACCGTCCAGAGCAAGGCAAAGATGGCGATGGCCATTACTGCGGTCAACCCCAGATCCATAACAAGTTTGCTTTTGGCCGCGTTGGCGGTCAGGGTCATGTCGCGTAGAAGGATGAGGTCCGCCACATCTCTGCCCGCAACATCGGGCTGATGGAGAACGCCGTACCAAAAGGTTTTTCCTCCTTGTCTATCGCTCCAGATCGTTTCCGTGTCGCTGAATGCGGTGTGCCCCTGTTGGAGACGGCGGCGTAAAGAGTCGGACAGCTCAGTGATTGTCTGGTGGGCGACCACGAAATTTGAAAAATCGTCCCAATGGCCAACAAAACCGAAGTTTTTCCGGCCGGCCTCAAACTTCTCCCGGCTGGTGAACTCCTTGCGGACCAAGGTCAGGAAATCCACATTCAGGTCTGCAGCCAGCTCCGTTACCAGATGCTCGATTTCCATCCCCAGTTCAAGGTAGCCCGTCACCCGTCCATCTTGGAGCCAGGGCCGCACATAGCGCAGGGTGAAAGTTCCCAGGGGACCAAGTTCCAGGCCCCAAGCGTCCTCGCCGGTTCGGGCCGCCGCCAGCAAGGTGTGCCGGTCGATGATGTCGCCCCGTTTTGCCGGATGGTGAGCCCGGAGGAAAACAGTCCGGTCCGGAGCGATAAAATAAAAATGGGTGATCCGGTATTCCTGCCGCAACCCGGCGGCAATGGGCAGGGAGAGATCGGTGAGTTTGTTAAGGTCCTGTGCTTTCCATGCCGCAGCCAGTGAGGGATTGACGGCAGCGTGGTCCATCTGTGCCTTCAGGAGTTGTACTTGAGAGATAACGAGGCGGCGCCATTGGCTCCGGCTCTGTTCCATGAGTTGCAGCATTACCTGCTGCGATTCTTCTTTGCCATGCTGGTATTCATAGGTGAGCAAAAAGGCGATGCTCCCCAGCATGGCGATGAATACGGGGGTGAGGATCCAGGCTTTGAGGCGCAGGGCTTGCGGTTTAATGGGGTTCTTGCGTCGGCGGATGGCGATGAATCCGGCCGGCAAGAGGAGGAGGACGAGCAGGGTGCTGAGTAGCGGTGCGCGGCGGGCGCGGTCGATCCTGGCCTGCCAGTCGTCGGCCAGGACATTGATGCCGATGAGCATCAACACCTCGCCGCTGTGCGGATCGAGCACCGGCGCCGCCGCCGAGACAAATGTGCCGTATTTGTCGGTGTACGGTCCCATGGTGATGGGCATGTGGGAAGTGAAAAGGCGGAGAAATTCGCCAGGTGATTGTCGGTACGCTGTTCCTGGCGGGTTGGCCATGGGGTCGTTTTTCAGGTAGTTTTCCGGCCCGAAAAAGAGGGTGCCGTCCCGCAAGGCCAGGCTGTAAATGCCGCGATGGTTAAAGCTCCTGCCGATGGCGGTCATTTGTTCGTGGATCTGGAAAAATGCTGGGTTGTCCATGTCTTCGGAGCTGAAGGAAAGTTTTTTGACCAGGGCCGGATTGATGTTTTGCGCGACTTCCACCGCCTGTCGGACAAGGTGAGCCCGCATTTCCGCGTCCACCGCCCGGCCCCGCCATTCGGCGGTCAACCAGCCCAGCGTGGCCAAGAGGGCCAGCACGCAGAAAGCCATAGCCATGGGCCAGCCAAAAGGAAGACGAGATCGCTTTAGAATTGGGTCACGCATGTGTTCCTTCTGTATCAAAAAAGCAGGATGTCGGTTGCCGGGCCTCTGCTTTTCGGCCTGGTGCGAAGCGATCCGGCACTGCCGCCTGCCGTGCGGTAATGGGTGGTCGCCCAAGGTGGACCGAGGCGCATCATGTCTGCCTCGTTCTCCGACATCATGGGGCGGCTGCGGAAGTTCACTCTCTGTTTCCGGAGGCAGGCATCGGGTTGGCTGGAATTATTGTTTGCCGGGATGGTGGATCTTCCGCAATGGGGTAGGCTTTTGCCTTGGTTTTTCAAGAAATTGTTACAGGGGAAATTAGGAAAGGGGGACAGGGGAGAGGGAGCAATCTGCCGGCCGGCGTGATTTTTTTCATTGCCCGGAGCGAGTCGCGCGAAATCCGACCTGCCGTTCAGCATGGGGGGAAATTCATTTGCCCTGTAGAAGAAGGGTGTGGTGCGCATTAGGTACCCCCGCGTTATTGTGTTGAGTGGGGCAGGGAGAGAACAGTTGTGTGGCGTGCTTTCGGTTTTCGGTGTTTCTGCCTGAAAACCGAGTTGTTCTCTGATTCCCTGAAAATCAACACACATGTTTCCTGACTGGTGCCTGACTGAATCATTGTAGCACGCTTGCAGAAAGTTGTGAAGGGTACGTAAAAAAACAACAGGCCAAGGAAAAGTACAGTATTTCCTTGGCCTGTGAAAAAAAACGAAGATGTTAGACGGTAAGGTCGTTACGCACCATCCTGCGTGGGCCGCCGTGGCCGGAGGTGCTCCAGTCGCGGATCGGGGCAATGGCGGTGAGCCCGTCCTGGCTGTCGATGCGAACCATTTTGTCGTGGATGGATTGCCAGATGCAGGGTACATCCTTGTGGATCTCGCAGCGGCCGGCCACGGAACCGCCGCAGGGGCCGTTCATCAGGCTTTTGGCGCACCGGGCCACGGGGCAGAGGCCGCCGGTGAGGTGGAGGATGCAGTTGCCGCAACCGGCGCACTGCTCGCTCCAGACGCCCTGCTCGGAGGAGCCGCCGAAAGAGGTGGTGTTGACGGCGGGGTATACCTTGGCCATGGGCCGCAGGTTGGCGATGAAGTTGACCCCGACGCCGCAGGCCATGGAGACGATGGCATCGTACTGGCCGTCCCACTGGTCGATGGAGTCGATATATTCCTTATCGCACTGGCGAACCAGAGTGGCTTCAATGGTTTCCACCGGCTGGCCGGCCTTCTGCTTGCCCAGGCGGATCAGGGAGGCAAGGATTTCGACCTCGCGCTCGCCGCCGGCCGAGCAGATGGTGACGCAGCCGCGGCAACCCAAAACCAGAATGCGCTTGGCATCCTGGACCATGGTCATGATTTCATCGAGGGGTTTTCTTTCTGCAATAATCATTTTGCGTCTCCCTTAAAAGGGCTGGGGCCTAATTCGAGAATCCGTTCGTTCATTTCCTGGGCAACCTTGACAAATTCCGGATGAAAGCCGCGCTCCAGATGAAACATCTCGATGCGTTCCGGTTCGACCCCGAGTTCGGCCAGGGCTTTTTTGATAGCACCCACCCGCTTGGCCGCCCGTTGGCTGCCCATGAGGTTGTGGCATTTGTCCACCGGGCATCCGGCAACATATACACCGTCCGCTCCGTCTTCAAAGGCCTTGAGCAGGGTGCTGACCTCGAGTTTTCCGGTGCAGACCAGCCGGTGGATGGTCACGCTTTTCGGGAAACCGTCGAGCAGCAATCCTTCGGACCCTTCGGCCAGGGTCTGCTGGGAGGTATAATGACAACAGAATGCTTGGATATTCGGAGTAAAGGGCATGAAATTCACCATCCTACTGATTTGTGCCGCAGGCGGCGATAAGTCGCTCGTCCTCGGACTCGTTTAAGCGGATAGCCTGGGCCGGACATTCGGAGGGGCAGATGCCGCAGCCGCGACACTCCTGGGGATCAATGGCAGCCTTGCCCTGATCGTCGATCTTGGGAATCCGCCATGGGCAGACCCGGACACAGGTAAGGCAGGAGACGCAGAGATCGCGTTCAACCCAGGCGGCTTTGCCTTTATCGAGCAGATCCTGGGCGGTGATATATCCACCCTTCACGGCCAGTTGACGCAGGGCGACCATGATTTCGGCAAAACGGACGTCCTGGGGGCAAACAAAGATGCAGCTGCGGCACCGGGAACAGAACCAAAGCAGATCGGATTTAAGCAACGTGTCTTTCAGTCCCATCCGGATCATGTGAATGATCTTCCTGGGGTCGAAGTCGGGGATTGCTTGACTGACCGGGCAGATACCGCTACAAGCGCCGCAGGAAAAACAGCGGTTCAGGAATTCGCCTCCCGGAATCGCGGTAACCTCGGCGCTGAAGGCCGAATTGATATCCTTGCTGGAGATTGCCATAACAAAACCTCATGTTTAGGAGCCGTTCAAAAAACAACTTGTGCAATTCCGGCTGGTTCCGTACGGCTCCTTATGCCGTTCTTTCCGCCGGAAGATTATTACTTGTTTGCTGCTACGGCCAAGATATGAAAACTGGCTAAAGGCGCCGGGGAAGCCGCTTGTATTCAATGGCGGCTTATAAATCCTCTCCGGTCATTCCGAAGCTGGGCGCGTTCGGCCATTAGAGCGTTGGGTACTTTAGCATAAAAAACATTCCCGCCCAATAGGTATATCTACCAGATGCAAGCGGTTTTTAAAGGAGTTGCCCGGCGAACCCGGTATCAAGCGCTATACCAGAAAGCGGAACTCTCCCTTGCCCAGCAAATCCTGAAGATGAAGTACGCCCGCCAGCTTGCCGCTGTGATCGATCACCGGCAGAAAGGTGATTTCGTGACGCTGCATGATGCTGAGGGCGTCGGCGGCCAGGAGATCCGTGGTAATGGCTTTGGGCGTTTTGGTTATGGTGTCCGCCAGGGTGAGGCCGCTCAGATCGCCGCCTCTTTGACTGATAAAGCGGCGAAGATCGCCATCGGTCAGGATGCCGATAATTTTTTCCTCATCCATGATCAGGACCGCGCCAAGGTTTTTGGCGTTCAGCTCGGCAATGGCCTCAGGCAGGGTGTTGGTTTGGGAAACCCTGGGGATGGCCGCGCCGGTGAGCATCACCTCGGCCACATTAACCTTGAGGCGCTCTCCAAGGCTGCCGGCCGGATGGTTGCGGCGAAAATCGCTTTCCTTGAACTGCTTGAGGTTTAAAAGGACCACGGCCAATGCGTCGCCCATGGCCAGCGTGGCGGTGGTGCTGGCCGTGGGGGCCAGGCCCAGGGGGCAGGCTTCCTGCGGCACCGCGACCTTGAGTACCGCATCGGCGCCCAAGGCCAGGGTGGAATTCGGCTTGCCGGTCATGGCAATGATCTTGGCGCCGCGTTTCTTGAGGTTGGGAAGCAGGAGGCCGAGTTCCGCGGTTTCGCCGCTGTAGGAGATGGCAATAATGACGTCCTGGGGGTCAACCATGCCGAGGTCGCCGTGCATGGCCTCAACCGGATGGAGGAACAGGGCCGGGGTGCCGGTGCTGTTCATGGTGGCGGCGATCTTCTGGCCGATGATCCCTGATTTGCCGATGCCCGTGATTACCACTCGCGCCGGGCATTCCATGATCATGTTTACCGCCTTTTCAAAATCGCCGTCGATCTGCTCCACCAGGGAGGTGATGCCTTCCGCTTCGATTCTGAGAACTTCCTTGGCCTGTTCAATGATCATTGTTTTTCCGTCTTTGCGCTTGAGTGGGGGGCTACTTTTTGCCCGTGGACTGACAGGCATTTTTGGTGCCGAGGAGAAGCTTGCAGAAATCCTTGTCCGGTTCAACCGGGTAATTCCCGTCAAAGCATGCCTTGCAGTAGGATTCCGGCGGACCGCCGCAGGCTTCTATCAGACCCTCAAGGCTGAGGTAGTAGAGGGAGTCCAGTCCCAGGTAATCGCGGATTTCGTCAATGGTTTTCTTGTTGGCGATGAGCTCGCCGCCCGAGGGAAAGTCGATTCCGTAATAGCAAGCATTTCGGGTGGGCGGGCAACTGATCAGCATGTGTATCTCTTTTACCCCGGCTTCGCGCAGGGATCTGACCCTGGAGCGACCGGTGGTGCCCCGGATGATGGAGTCGTCCAGGATGATAACCCGTTTGCCCTGCAGAAAAGAGCGGATGGGGTTCAATTTGACCCGCACCGAGAAGTCGCGCATGGATTGGGTGGGCTGGATAAAGGTGCGGCCCACGTAATGGTTGCGGATTACTCCCATTTCCAGCGGGATGCCAGAGGCCTGGGAAAAGCCGATGGCCGCGTAGTTGCCGGAATCGGGAAAGGGCATGACGAAATCCGCCTTGATTTTACATTCGCGGGCCAGAATCTCGCCCATGCGTTTGCGGCTCTGGTAAACGTTCTTTCCGAAGATATCGCTGTCGGGCCGGGCAAAATACACCTGCTCGAAGATGCAGAAGCTGTGGCGCTGGCTGGAGTCAAGGTGGAGGGAGCGCTGGCCGTCGCGGTCGATGATCAGGATTTCGCCGGGTTCGATGTCGCGGATGTACTGGGCCTCGACCAGATCGAGGGCGCAGGTTTCCGAGGCGACGATGAAGCCGCCGTTGTTGAGTTTGCCGAGACACAGCGGTCTGAAGCCTCCGGCATCGCGCACGGCGATCAGTTTATCTTCGGTCATGAGCAGGATGGAGTAAGCGCCCTTGATGCTTTCAAAGGTGTCGATGAGCGCCTGGTCAAAGCCCAGGTGTGAGCAACGGGCGAGAAGATGGACCACCACCTCGCTGTCCATGGTGGACTGGAAGATGGAGCCTTTTTTTTCTAATTCGTTGCGCAGGCTGCGGATGTTGACCAGATTGCCGTTGTGGGCCACGGCCATGGTGGAGCCCTGATGGGTGGCGGTAAAGGGCTGGGCGTTGACGATGTTGGAGGCGCCGGTGGTTGAGTAGCGGACATGGCCCACGGTGAGGTGCCCCTTCAGCTCTTGCAGAATGGCCTCGCTGAAAACTTCGTGCACCAAACCCATTCCCTTGTGCAGGGAGACCTGAGTGCCGTCGCTGGCCACGATGCCGGCGCTTTCCTGGCCGCGATGCTGGAGGGCGTAGAGGCCGAAGTAGGTGAGTTTGGCTGCGTCCTCATGGCCGAAAATTCCACAAACGCCGCATTCGTCCTTGGGGCGTGATGCGTCTGAGTATGTCATGGCGAATTGTCCCTCATGATGTGCTTCTGTTCACACGGAAAAAAGGAGAAAATATACATCCTTTTATATGGATGGGAAATGTTTTTTTCGTACGCGGCTGTCCGGCGGCACCACATCAGCTGCCCCGCAGCCGCACCACTGCCGGGCAGCTGCGTTTTTATAGGCAAGGAAGAAAATTCAGGATTTTTCGGCCGGGCTGGGGTTCTGTCCGATTTCGGTTGTCCGGTCTCCTCCGGCATGATCCAGCCCCGGAAAAAATTAAGCCAGGAGGAGGTGTTGTTGAGCGCCCAGTTGCGGGGAGGAACAAAGCCTTGTCCCATGGATTCCGGCAGGTCATGTGCGGCAAGGCGTTCGTGGATTCGTACGTAGAGGCAGCGTTTTTTGCCGGGGTACACCTCGCACCAGCCGTCGCGACTGCCGCCGCAGGGGCCGTTCAGCAGGTATTTGGCGCAGCCCGTTTGCGGGCAGACAAAGGCCAACTCGCCCAAGGCGCAGTCACCGCAGTTTTGGCAGCCGAAGAGAAGGAACTTGGTCACGTGTTCCAGGTGGGTGAGGGTGTTGTCCAGGCCGCCGCCTTCAAGGGCGAGGCAGATTTTTTTGCAGAGCGGATAGAGGGGCGCTTTTTGTTCAAAGGCCAGGTTGTGGACCAGTCGGGCCATTCGGTAGTTGATCTGCAGCCCTGCCGTCTTTTCTTTGCAAGGCGCGGGTTCGCAGGTGTTGAGGCCGGTTTGCTCATCTTTTTTATACAGGTAAAAACCGTTCGGGTGCCAGTAATTCATCTCCGGTATCAGCTCTTGCCAGTTTTCGGCAAAGGAGTCGGCGGTGGTGAGGAGAAAGTCGATGTTGTCATAGGTGAGCCCCGGCCCGCCAAGATGGGCGCCCGCATAGCCGAGCCCTTTGAGGATGGCCAGCAGCTTCGCACTCCGCAGAAGCCGGGATTGTTTTCCCTTGTCCTGGCTTGTCGCTTCGCGGCGGATTTCGGCGTACAGGGCATCGGTGATGATGCAGCCGGGGATTTTTCCGGTGTGCATGAGGGTGGCCACCGTGAGGTTGGGAACAAAGACATTGCCCAGCACCGGCAGGTTCAGTCCGTTTTGGCGCAGGTAGAGGATGACCTCGTGGAATTTGCGGGCGTCGTAGCCGACCTGGGTGATGATATAGTCCGCGCCGCGCTCGGCCTTGCGGTGGAGCTTGGCGTACTGCATCAGCAATTCAGCCTCGAGCTTTTTAAAGGGAGAGAGAGCCACGCCCATGAGAAACGAGGTCGGGCGGATCCCGCCTCGTCCCCGATCCGGGCCGTAGTTGCCTCGGTTCATCCGGGAGATCAGATCCAGGACATGCACCGAGTCCAGATCGAAGACCGGCTTGGCAAAGCCTTGGTAGCCTTCCTGGGGATAGTCGCCGGTGATCACCAGCAGGTCTCGGATGCCCAGGCGGTCCCAGGCAAAGAGCAGGCTTTCCATCTGGTTGCGGTTCTTGTCCTTGCTGGAAAAATGGACAATGACGTCAAGTCCCATTTCCTGGATCTCGCGGCCCAGGACTTCCGGGGAAAGGGCGGCCTGGCCTCCGGCGTTCTCGGTGATGCTTACCGCTTGGATGCGCGGGTCGTGGGCCAGCTTCTCGGCCAATTCCAGAGTGCGTTCGTGTTCCCGGCTGTGCCCTCCCCGGCTCGGCACCAGCTCAAGGGTGATGGTGAATTGCTCGGGGTTGAAAAGCGATTTGCGAAACGGGGAATTTTTTTCAACCAGCATGGGCGGGGTGTCCGGAGGTAGATTGGATGATTTTTTTCTTGCTCAACAGAAGGATGCAAGTAACCATAACCATTATTTCGGGAAAAGGAAACAGCCGGGCCGGAGGGGAAGGCCCAAGGCCCAAGGCCCAAGGCTAAAGGTTAAAGGCCCAAGGAATGGGAGGGCAGGATGGAAAAAGAGACGTTCTGGCGCCAGGCCGCCCGGGTCTTTGACGAGCGGGCCGGGGAGTATGACGCCTGGTTTGAGGAGAGCCTGCTCTTTGCCATTGAGCGCGCCGCCCTGCAAGAGCTGGTTACGCCCCTTTTGAGCCCGAAGCTTGAGATCGGGGTCGGGCCCGGACGTTTTGCCGAGGCGCTGGGCGTGGAGTTCGGGATTGATCCGGCCCTGGCGCCCCTGGCTTTTGCCGGGAAGCGTGGGGTTCGGGTGGGGCAGGCGGTGGGGGAGGCTCTGCCCTTCACAGGGCAGAGCATGCAGACGGTGCTGCTGCTTTTCACCTTTTGTTTTCTTGCCGATCCCCGCCCGGTGTTGCAGGAATGCCGAAGAGTTCTCAAGCCCGGCGGACATCTGGTGCTGGGAATCATCGCGGCCGACAGCTCTTGGGGCAGAATGCTCCGGAAAAAAAAGGAGGCTGGGCATCCATTTTACCGGCATGCCGGATTTTATCGGCCGGAGGAAGTGGAGCAATATCTGGTTGGGAGCGGTTTTGTCGTGGAGGAAATACGATCCAGCCTGATGCAGCCGCCGGAATCGTTGCGAGAGATGGAACACTCCCGGGCCGGTTTGGTCAGTCAGGCGGGTTTTGTGGTTCTGGTGGCCGGGCCGGTTCCGTGAGCCAGTTTTTCCGCTCCCGCAGGAACTCGGCGGCAAGAAAGGCGGCGCCGCTGGCGATGATTCCCGCGGCGACGATCGCCGCCAGCCAGCCGTGGGAGGTTTTTCCGCCTTGCTGCGCCATCGGGGGCAGGTCGCGCCTGCAATACCGGCAGACCAGGGCCTGGGTATGGATATCTTCTTTGCAGAATGGGCAGGTTCGTGTACGCATACCGTTTAGCATATAGTGACTGCCCGTTGGTTGTCAATAAGGAGGCGCGGCTCTTTGTCGTTTTTGGCCTTTTTGCCTCGGGTGAAGGCGGGAATCACAAGATTTTCCTTGTCAGCGCAGGGTTCCCTTTGTAAGATGAGCCAATTATACTCTGAATGCAATTATCCCCATGAAATACAAGGAGAAAATTATGGCAAGCGATAAAGTTGTCCAGGTTTCCGACGCCGATTTCGGTGCAAAGGCCCTGCAGTCCGAGGTTCCTTTTCTCTTGGATTTTTGGGCGCCATGGTGTGGCCCCTGTAAGGCGATTGGTCCGGTGATCGACGAGCTGGCCGCTGAGTTCGAGGGCAAGGTCAAGGTCGGGAAGATGAATGTCGATGACAACCCCGTCACCCCAGGCAAATACGGGATCCGGGCTATTCCCACTCTGATCCTCTTTAAGGGAGGAGAGGTTGCCGATCAGGTGACCGGCGCGGTGGGCAAGCAGCAGCTGAAGGCCATGATCGAAAAGGCTCTCTAGTTTCGGGTGTTACCGATGTCGGTTCCGGGGCTCGGCTTTTGTGCGCCGGGCCTTTTTTCTTTTGGCTGAAATGGATGAGCGGGACATGATTTTTTTAAAACAGAATAGTCGGTTTTTTCGGACCTGTGTCCTGGCTCTTGTCATGCTGACCGCCGCCACCGGGCTCACAGGCTGTGCAACCCTTGACACCATGCTGGGTTGGGTGGGTTTCGGTGAAAGCTCTGGACAGGAAACCCCTGAAGCTTTGGCCATGGAGGGGATGGCCGACTTCAACCGCGGCAAATACAGCGCTGCCTTGAAGCGTTTCGCGGAGATCAAAGACAGGTTTCCTTTCAGCGACGTGGCGCAACTGGCTGAGTTGAAGGCTGCCGATTCCAATTACTACATGGACAGGTTCGGTGAGGCCAAGACTCTGTATGAAGAGTTCGAGGCCAATCATCCCACCAATGAGGCGGTTCCCTATGTTCTGTTCCAGATCGGCATGTGTTCTTATAGCCAGATCGGGACCTCTGATCGGGATCCTGGGAGTGCTCATAACGCAGTGCAGGCCTTTGAGCGGTTGAATCGTTCCTATCCCAAGTCGCCCTATTTTGTCGAGGCCTCGGCCCGGATTCGGGCCGCCCGTGATTTTCTGGCCCAACACGAGTTCTCTGTCGCTACTTTTTATGTGCGGACCGATGAAGACAAGCAAGCCCAGGGGCGGCTTGAGTATCTGCTTGCCAACTATCCCGAGGCCAGCGTCGCGTCACAGGCCACGCAGCTCTTGGCCCAGTTGAAATCCGGCCAGGGTGTCGAGAAAACCTGGCGGAGGTTTGTGCCCACGATATCTCTGCCGGATTGGCAGTCCTTTACCTCCGCCTTCGGTCTTCTGCCTGCAGGCAGCGGCAACAGCGGGGCAGTCAAGGAGTAAGAGGCGTCCGGCGCCCTTTCTGTTATGATGGGCCTTTCCTGTTCGCGGGGAAGGCCCATTGTTGTTTATCCCTCTGTCCCCTTGCCCTTCCGAAACTTTTTGTCGTAGCGTTCCTGCTCGCTGTAAATGCAGCCGCAGTAAGGCTGCCGGTAGAGTCCCATCTCGATGCTGGTGTCAATTCCCTCCTGCCAGCCGACCCGGAAATCCTCGTACAGGAAGTGAACCCCGTATTGTGCCGCCAGTTTCTCGCCCAGTGCACGGATGGTTTCGTGGCGCTGGTAGCGGCTGTAAAGCAGGGTGGTGCTGAAGGCCTCCGCGCCCAGATCCCGGGCTTTTTTCGCCGTCGCTTCAAGGCGCAGCTCATAACAGATCGGGCAACGCCCCTCCTCGTGGAGCACGACCCGACGCAGGTATTCTCTGAGGCCGTATTCCCTGTGGTATTCGACGGGCAGGGCCATCCGTTGTGCCAGATCCTCAAGGGTGGTGAGGCGTTGGCGGAACTCCCGGAAGGGGTGGATGTTGGGATTAAAGAAATACCCCTGCACGGAAAATCCCTGATCGCGCAGGGCGGTGAGCGGAAAGATGGTGCAGGGGCCGCAGCAGAGGTGCAGAAGAACGGTCATCTCGCGGCCTAGGACTTGTTGAGCTTGAACTGGCGTGGGTTGATGTTGAGCTTGGTGATCTTGTAGTTGATGATTCGCAGACTGGTGTCCAGCAGTTGGGCGGCCTTGGTTTGGTTGCCCTGGCTTTTTTTCAGGCTGTCGATGATCAGTTCCCGCTCAAAATTATCCACCGCCGCCTCAAAGGAGACCGGATTGCGGTCGCTCACCGATTCGGAGGTTTGCAGCGATGGCGGCAGGTGATAGCTCTTGATTGAATCCGCGTCGCAGATCAGCACCGCCCGCTCGATGCAGTTCTGGAGCTCCCGCACATTGCCCGGCCAGTGGTACTGGACCAGCAGGTCGATGGCCGGGGTGGAGATACGGCGGATCTCTTTGTCGTTTTCCTCATTGTATTTCTGGAGGAAAAATTCGGCGAGCAGCATGATATCGGTGCGGCGCTCCCGCAGGGGCGGCAGATAGATGGGGAAGACGTTGAGCCGGTAGTAGAGGTCTTCCCGGAAAGAACCATCTTCCACGGCCTTTTCCAGATCCTTGTTGGTGGCGGTGATCAAGCGGACATTGCATTTGATGGGGGTGATACCGCCCAGACGCTGAAATTCGCGGTCCTGGACCACGTTGAGCAGTTTGATCTGCACGTTCTGACTCAGTTCGCCGATTTCGTCGAGAAATAGGGTGCCGCCCTCGGCCAGTTCAAAACGGCCTTTTTTGGCATTTTGCGCCCCGGTGAAGGCGCCCTTCTCATGGCCGAACAGCTCACTTTCCAGCAGGGTTTCCGGCAGGGCCGAGCAGTTGACCGCCACGAAGGGTGCCTTGGCGCGCTTGCTGTTATGGTGGATGGCCTTGGCCACCATGGTCTTGCCGGTGCCGGATTCGCCCCTGAGCAGGATGGTGGCATTGGAGTCCGCCACCCGGTGGATCATCTCGAACACCTCTTGCATCCGGCTTGAGTTGCTGATGATGCTGGCCACCCGGTATTTCTCCGAGAGCTCCCGCCGCAGCTGGGTATTTTCCTGTTCCAGCCGCTCTCGCTCTTGGTTCACCGCCTGGATGCGGACCACGGTCTGGGCGATGAGTCCCGAGAGCACGGTGAGAAACTGGAGATCTTTTTCGAAATCAATGCCTTCCTGATAGTTGCGGTCCACGCTCAGGGCGCCGATGGTGTTGGCTCCGTGTTTGATGGGTACGCAGAGAAAGGAGAGGGCTTCCTGGTTTTTATCGGCCCGCGCCCTGGTTTTGTTCAGGAAAAGAGGTTCCTGGCTGATCTGGGGCACCACGATCGGGGAGCCGCTGGCCACCACCCGGCCGGTGATGCCTTCGCCGAATTTGTAGATTCCGCGTTTGCGGGCCTCGGCGGTCATGCCGGGGGCGACCTCGGTTTCGATCTGGCCGGTGATCGGGTTGGCGATGGTTACCGCCCCGTTGCCCAGGTTGGTGCGGGTGGCCAGGACGGTGAGGCTTTCTTCCAGGCATTTGCGCAGGTCGTCCGACGAGGCCAGAGCCCTGGTTATCTCATACAGGGTGGCCAGATCGATGGGTTGGCGGTTGTTTTCAGACATGGGTTTTCTCGGTTTATTCTTACGGTTTGGTATACATTGGTTTGGAGTGCGCTGGGTATTGTAACAAATTTGTCAGCTGTTGCACCTGAAAATGTGCATGGGAAAGGAAGATGTTACAGGGGGTTGCTATAAAAGGGGGAGAAGGCAGGCTGACCAGATTTCGTAGCCAAGAGCGGAGAGATGCACGCCATCATCGGTGAAGCAGTCGGCAACGCTCGCGGGGTCCGTGTTGAAAGCTGTAAACAGGTCAAGAAAGGCGGTTTTTCGCTGTAGGCTGAGCTGGAGGATGCGCGTGTTCAGACGGGGAACGGCGGATGGCGCAAGATGGTCAAGCTGCATGGGCGGCAGGCTGGTGATGGTGATGTGGGCAGGGGAGAGCGTGGCGCCCAGTTCGTCCAGGATTTTTTCGTAGTCCGGCAGAAAGCCATAGTCTTCCATGAGCAGATTGTTGGTGCCGATCATGATAACCACTCGTTCCGGGTCGGGGCAGCTGCGCAGATGCAAGGGAAGGCGGGCGAGCAGTCCGGCCACGGTTTCCCCGGCCATTCCGGCGTTGAGCACCGTATGCTGGGGGAAACGGGTCTGCCAGTTATAGAATTCAACCAGGGAATCCCCAAGGAGCAGGAGCTTCATGTCGCCAGGTCCGTGGCGGAATCAACGGGCTTCGAAATGAAGACCACGGCTGCCAGGTTCTCCACGGTGATTTTTGTGCCGTGCACCGCCGGGGCTTTTTTTTCGCTGACAAGATCCTGGGGCGAGGCGGCTGCGGTGTTCAGCAGTTTATGCCAGAAGCGACCGGCCGGCGGCGCCGGAATGATGAAGGTGGCGGGGGTGTGTCCGCCATTGAGCATCACGAAAAAGTCATCATCGTTGCGCTTCCCGGCGGCTGTTCCATGCAGGACAAAGGCGAGAGTCTTGCACGATGGCGACCAATCCGGCCGACCCGGAGTGGTTGACTGCCATTGGATTTCCGGGTTCTCTTCGTCGGCGGGGAAAAAATCGGTGCGGTGGAATACCGGGTGTCGTTTTCTTAAGTCGATGAGCTGGGTGAAGAATCGCAGCAGGCCGTGATTCTGTTTCGCCAGATCCCAGTTGAGCCAGCTTATCTCGTTGTCCTGGCAGTAGGCGTTGTTGTTGCCCTGCTGGGTTCGTCCGAATTCATCGCCCGCCACCAGCATCGGCACCCCCTGGGAAAGCATGAGCAGCGTGGCAAAGGTTTTGATCCGCCGCCGGCGCAGCCTTTCTATGGCCGCGTTTTCCGTTACCCCTTCGCTGCCGCTGTTCCAACTGAGATTGTTGTTGCAGCCGTCCCGGTTGTCTTCGCCGTTGGCCAGGTTGTGTTTTCCGTTGTAGCTCACCTGGTCGTAGAGGGTGAAACCGTCGTGGCTGGTGATGAAATTGATGCTGTTGCGCGGGGTGCGGCCGTCGTCCTGATAGAGATCGGCGCTCCCGGCGATGCGGGTGGCGAGGGGGGCAACCATGCCGTCGTGTCCGCAGAGAAAACGGCGGACGTCATCGCGAAATTTGCCGTTCCATTCCGCCCAGCGGCGGTTGGTGGAAAAACTCCCCACCTGATAGAGGCCCGCGGCATCCCAAGCCTCGGCAATGATCTTGGTGTCGGCAAGGATGGGGTCCTCGGCGATCTTTTCCACCATGGGCGGGTTGCTCAGCACGTTGCCCTGTTGGTCGCGGCCAAGGACACTGGCCAGATCGAAGCGAAAACCGTCCACATGCATCTCCATTACCCAGTAGCGCAGACAGTCCATGATCAGATGCCGGACAAGGGGATGGTTGCAATTCACCGTGTTGCCGCAGCCGGAGAAGTTGAGATACTCCCTGCTCTGCGGGTCCAACAGGTAGTAGATAACATTATCCAATCCTCTAAAGCTGATGACCGGACCATCGCCGCCCCCTTCCGCCGTATGGTTGAAGACCACGTCGAGAATCACCTCGATGCCGGCCCGATGCAACGCCTTGACCATTTCCTTGAACTCGCGGACCTGGTTGCCGTTGCGGCCATTAACCGCATAGGCCGCCTTGGGGGCGAAAAATGAGATGGGGCTGTAGCCCCAGAAATTTTTCAGCCTCTCTCCGGTGAAGGGGTTGCTGTTGGTGATCTCGTGTTCGTTGAATTCGGTGATCGGCAGGAGCTCCACCGCGGTAATTCCGAGTTTTTTGAGGTAGGGGATTTTGTCCACCACTCCCTGGTAGGTGCCGGGATGAGGCACCCCGGAACTTGCATGTCGGGTGAAGCCCCGGACATGGAGTTCGTAGATGACGCTTTTTTCCAGGGGAATATTGAGGGGGCGGTCGCCTTCCCAGTCGAATTCGTCGCCGATGATGCAGCAGCGCCGTTGGAAGCTGCTCAAGGGTGTGCAGAGTCCGGAGCGGCAATAGGGTACCCCCCACTCGGAACCTCCGGTAAGGGCCTTGGCGTAGGGATCGAGCAGCAGCTTGTCCGGGGAAAAGAAATGGCCTGCGCCCTTTGGGTCATAAGGGCCTGACATGCGGTAGCCATAGCGGAGGTTGGTATCAAAGTCGTGGAGCAGGATGTGCCAGATATGGCCGGTGCGGTTGATCTTCGGGTCAAGGGGGATCTCGGCGTAAGGATCTTCCTCTCCGGTCCTGAAAAGGACAAGGGTTACTGTTTCCGCGTGCCGGGAAAATACGGCAAAATTGACTCCTTCCGGCTTCAGGAAAGAGCCCATGGGCAGGGGGTACCCGGCGCCTGTGATGAATTTTTCTTCGGTCATGAAATATTTCCCCTTGCATGGAAAGAAAAGAGCAATTATTATTGGTAATAATTACTAATATAAAAAGTGGCCTGTTTCATTATATCGTTTTCCTGGAAAGGAAGGAACTAAAACCGAGGAGGTGTGCTATGGGATTAGCGGACAGGTTGGGCATGGCTGGGAACCATCTGACAATTGACTGGGATCTTACACCTTCGGACACCTTTGCCATGTTTGAAAGCTGGGGCGGCAAGGAGCGGATCCGTAACAACGCGGAGCTTCACTATTATTTTTATATCGATAATTGGAATTCACCCGCCAAGCTCTGCCTGATGGAGCGGGGGGTGAAGCATGCCAAGATTCTTGCCCACATCGACTGCCCGCGGGAGATGGTGGAAAAATGCGTATCCCGCCAAGGCAAGGCCGGGCTCGACCAGAGCTACGCCATTGACGAGAGAATCAAGCAGTGGCTGCTTGAGAAAATTATCGGCAACGAAGAATTGTCTCGGGTAACAGTGGTGGACAATTCCGTGCAACCGGAGGTTATGGAAACAGGGCTTCCCAAAAAGGGGAAGGGGGTGCCTGCTGTGCCGACCATCACCCTGCGCGCCGTTGGTGGCGTGCTCACGGAGCAGGAGGCGGAAGGCTTGGCCGCCCGCTATGATTTTTATGACAGCCGCCATAACCCCCGGGGAAATTTTGCCAATGTCTTGCAGGACAACGGCGATGGCCTGACCGTTACCGATCAGGCCACCGGAATCGTCTGGCAGCGCGGCGGTTGTGATCTCACCACGATCCGCAACGTACAGAAATATGTGGAGGAGCTCAATGGCCGGTGTTTTGCCGGATTTGCCGACTGGCGGCTGCCCACCATGGAAGAGGCCTTTTCTCTTATGGCGCCACGGGTAAATGAAAAGGGTGTTCATCTTCATCCCTGTTTTTCCAAGGAGCAGCCCTTTATTTTTCTAGCCGACCAGCGTAAACCCGGAGGCTATTGGTTTATGGATTTCAAGCAGGCCACGGCGTTTTGGGCCTCGGGCTCTATCCCCGGCGGTTTCGGCAGGGTGTGCAGATCGGTCTGATACCCCTAAAAACTGATGGCAAAAGAAAAGGGCTGCCCTAGGGTGGCCCTTTTCTTTTGCCATCAGTGAAATTCGGACGAACAAATTCTTGCAATTTATCCGGTCGGGTTATAAAGAATCTACGAGATTGCAATGTGCCGCAACTCTTCCCGCCTGGATGACGGCGGAAATTTTTTGGGAGCCGTAACGGAATCGTCATGATTTTCTTGATCATTTCGTTACGGCCCTGATGCCGTTCTTGCCTTTTGCGGGCATGATTGATGTTGTCGCAACGGCTTACTGAAAAATCGAGCGAGAGGGAATACCCATGTCTGAGTTCAAGAATGTCACCATCGTGAAAAAGGCCAATGTCTACTTTGACGGCAAGGTCACCAGCCGGACGGTGGTGTTTGCCGACGGATCCCAGAAAACCCTGGGCGTTATGCTGCCGGGAGAGTACGAATTCAACACGGCGGACAAGGAGATTATGGAAATCATGGCCGGAGAGCTGGAGGTATTGTTGCCCGGGGCATCAGACTGGCAGCCGGTCCATGGCGGGGAATCCTTCGAGGTTCCGGCCCATTCCAAGTTCGGCCTGAAGATCAGGAGCCTTACCGATTACTGCTGTTCGTTTTTGAAGTAGGATTGCCGATAAAAAAGCCATCGGTGCAGGCGCATCGATGGCTTTTCTTTTCCCCCGGGGGCTTGTCCGCCCCAACCCATCATTCGTGTTTAAAAATTCTTAAATTCCTCGTCGTCAAAAGGGATCACCTCTTTGGCCGTATTCTTTTTCGCATGGGAGATGGCGCGGGGCTGTACCTGTTTTTTGGCGGGTAGCGGTCGTTTTGCCGCTGTATTTCCTGGGGTTGGAGCGCTTCGGTTCTGAGAGATCGTCGTAATTGGGTTGTCTTCGGCCCCGCCGGTGATCAAGGCCTGCAACTCGCGGACATAGCCGAGCAGAGTGTTGCTTTCGGCAAAGAGTTCCTCGGAGGCGGCGGCCGATTCCTCGGCGGTGGCGGCATTGCTCTGCACCACGGTGTCCATCTGCTGAAGGGCGGTGTTGACCTGGCATACCCCATCGGTCTGCTCTTTCGCCGCGGTGGAAATTTCGTTGATCAGCACCGCAATCTTGCCGGTGCCGGCGGAGACCTTGTTGAACTCATCGTTGGTCTTATCAACGAGCACCGTACCCTCATGGACCTTGTTAACCGTCTGTTCGATCAGGGCGGCGGTTTCCTTGGCCGCCTCGGCAGCACGCATGGCCAAGCTGCGCACCTCGTTGGCCACCACGGCAAAGCCGGCCCCCGCCTCGCCGGCCCGGGCCGCTTCCACTGCGGCGTTCAGGGCAAGCAGGTTAGTCTGGAAGGAGATCTCGTCAATGGTCTTGATGATTTTTGAGGTTTTCTCGCTGGCTGCGGAGATTTCGCCCATGGCAGCAGTGAGATGCTGCATGGAAACGGCTGCCTGGCCGGCAACATTGTTTACATCCGCCATGACCGAGTTGGCCTGCTGGGCGTTGTCTGAGCTCTGCCGGGTCATGGAAGCGATCTCTTCCATGGAGGCGGAGGTTTCTTCGAGGGAGGCGGCCTGTTCAGTGGCGCCTTCGGCCAGTTGCTGACCTGCGCCGGCAACCTCGCCGGAGGCGGAGGAGATGTGGTCCGCGCCTTCGGTCAGGCCGCGGATCGCCTTTTTGAGCGGGACGGTGATGCCGCGGGTGATGACAAAGGCCAAGGCGCAGCCGCCGATGAAGATGCCCAGGGCGATGAGGATCATAAGGGTCTGGAGAGCGTGGCCTTCGGCCAGGGCTCCATTGGCAACATGCTCACCTTCGGTGGTATTGATTTCGTCGAATTCGTTGATGGCTTCACGGACCTTGGCGGCCACCTCATCCTGGGCTTCCTGTTTTTCCGTCACCAAGGCGAGGTTGTCTCCTTGGGCTGCGTCCATCAGCTCCCGGGCCGCCGGGGCAAGCTTGTCGTGCAGTTGGATGATGGCGTCGATCTTCCCAACCCAGCCGGCCTGCACCAGCTCCTCATCGGCCTGGATAAGTGCCCTGGCGCGGGCAAAGGTTTCATCCGCCGCCTTGTCCCGGCTTTCGAAGCGCTCTCGGTAGACGGGGTCCTTGTGGATGACGAAATTAGCGGTTGCAAGTTGTTGGCGGCTGACCAGCAGGGCCAGTTCTCCTCCCGCATAGGCCAGGGGAAGATGGGTATTTTCGAGATCCTTGACGGAGGTCACCATCCGCGAGGATTGAAAAACGGCAAAGCCTGCTCCGATGGTGGAAAGGACAACAAGAAAACCAAAGCCTGCCGCCAATTTTTTTGCCAGGGAGAATTTTGCAAAATTCATAGTGCTGCTCCAAGATAGGGTGGCCTTTCATGTAAAGCCTGTTCGCTTAGTAGCGGCGATGACAGTGTCGGCTCGTAAGGCGGAAGTTAACGGTTGATGAATATAGTAATTATTGCCAATCTTGTCATCTCCTTTTTACAGGAAAGCGGCACGATCGATGTCGTTTTCAGCTGCCGCTCATGGGTATTGTCGCATGCCTACTGCCTGAAATCAACGGTATAAAAACAGCTTGGAGGAAAGCGGCTGCAAATTGCTAGTGCTTCACCGGCAGGAAAGCAAGTCTTGTTTCATGGTGGGTTGGATTTTGCAGCCGGCAAGGCGCCGAGGGAAAAAATGCCGGTCCGGTGCATTGTCTCGGGAAATATCCTGTGCTAGTATCTAATATGAGTTTGTTCTGGCCGTTGTTCAACGCAGGGAAAAAAATCGGGAAAATCATCATGGGAATGCGGAAAAAAATAATCTTGCTTCTGGCTCTCTCCCTTGTGGCTGCGACCGCCCTGGCCGGGCAGGGGTGGAGGAGCGTCGCCGTGCAGAAGGGGGCCGTAAGGCTTTCCCCCATGCCTTTCGGGAAGATCGTCGCCACCCTCGGCTATGGCGAGCGGGTTGATATTCTTGAAGAACAGGGCCTTTGGCTCAAGGTGCGGGAGCAAAAGCAGGGGCGGGAAGGCTGGATGCACAGCGCCAGCCTTATTGCCAAGGCCATTACCCTTAAACCTGGTGAACGGGTTGGGGCCGGAGCCTCGGAGGACGAGCTGGCTCTGGGCGGCAAGGGCTTCAACGCCCAGGTCGAGGCCGAGTACAAGGCCAAGGGAAAGAATCTCGACTATGCCTCGGTGGACTGGATGGAGCGAATCGAGGTGAGTCCGGAGGCCATGCGGGAATTTCTTGCCAAGGGTGGCTTGCAGAATTACGAGGGAGGCGACAGCCATGGAAAATAAGCGCTCTCTTGTTGTTGCCGTTTTGCTGTCTCTTGGATGCGCCATGCTGGTCAGCGGTTGTGAAACCACCAATGTTCTCGATGGAGTCGGGGCGATTCAGCTGGGAAATTTCCGGCTCAATGAATCCCAGGTGGGGGCGATCAAAAAAACCGCACAGGCCATGGGCAAGGCCTTCTCCGATGTCACCCCGGAGCAGGAATATTATGTGGGGCGGGCGGTGGGCGCCACCCTGCTGGGAAAATACCGTCCGCTCACCGAGTCAAGGAGCGTGCAATACCTGAATCTGGTCGGCCAGTCCCTGGCCAGGGTTTCCGACATGCCGGAAACTTACGGCGGCTATCATTTTGTCCTCCTGGAGGATGAGGGGATCAACGCCTTTGCCGCGCCGGGCGGTCTTATTTTTGTCAGTCGGGGCCTGTTGCGCTGCTGTCAGGACGAAGATACCCTGGCTGCGGTTCTGGCCCATGAAATCGCTCATGTCCAGTTGAAGCACGGGTTGCAAGCCATCAAGACCAGCAGGCTGACCAGCGCCTTCTCCATCATGGCCACGGAAGGGGTCAAACAGGCTGGGGGTGGGCAACTGGCGCAACTCACCGGTATTTTTGAAGATTCAATCCACGATGTTACCGCAACCCTGGTTAACAACGGGTATTCCCGGGCCTTTGAACGGGAGGCGGATGCGGCGGCTCTGCTGATGCTCGATCGGGCCGGCTATGACCAGCGGGCTCTGGTTGCGCTGCTTGGCGAGATGAAGCGGCGGCTGAACCCGCAAGGGCTTGATTTCGCCAAGACCCATCCCGACCCGGCAGACCGGATCGCCGAACTTGAGCCCCTGCTTGCCGAGACCAAGAGCCCGAGCGGCATGGCGCAACGTCAGCAACGCTTCAAGAGTATTTTGGGCAGCATCTGACCGTGGCCAAAAAGAGTTTTGCCGGGTTTGGCCTTGGCCTGATCGCCTGTGGTGTGGCATTTCTCCTCTGGTATCAGGGGGCGTTCACCGGTTTCGAGCGGACTGTCTGGCAGTGGCGGGTTGCCTATTTTGCCACGCCGACTCAGGCCACCAGCCGGTTGCGGATCATCGCCCTTGACCAGAAAAGCCTTGACTGGGGACGCAGGGAAAACGGCTTGTCCTGGCCCTGGCCGAGGCAGGCGTATGCAACGGTCCTCGCCTTTTGCAAACGGGCGGGGGTGAAGGTGATTGCCTTCGATGTGCTGTTCAGCGAACCCTCGCTCTATGGCGTGGCCGATGACCAGACTCTGGGACAGGCCATGCAGGAGAATGGGCCGGTGGTGCTTAGTTATTCCCTTGCCCTTCCTGGGGATGGGCAGGCGGAGCAGGGGGGGCTCCCTCCTGTACTGAAAATTTCCGGCTTCTCGAAGTGGCTTCTCGGGAGCAGGGCGCCGGTGTTTTCGAGCACCGTTGCCATGCCTGTGCCGGAACTGGCCGGCAGCAGTGCCATGCTTGCCGGCATCAGCAACCACCCTGACTCGGACGGGGTGTTCCGCAGGGTCCCACTGTTTGTCAACCTTGCCGGCCAGCCCGTGCCTTCCCTTGCTTTGGCCGCCTATCTTGCCGGGGCCTCTGGGCCTATTTCCTTGTCTCTCCGGGAAAAGCAACTGCAGGTGGGCGCCATTGCCGTGCCCCTCGATGGGGCAGGGCAGTCCATTCTCAATTTCCGGGGGGTATCCCAGACGGTCAAAACCATCTCCCTGGCCGCGGTGGTCCAATCCGAGCTGCAGCTTGAAGCCGGGGAAATTCCGGTTATCGATCCGGCGGAGTTCAAGGGCGCCTATGTCTTTTTGGGGATGACCGCCCCGGGGCTCTATGATCTCAGGCCCATTCCCATTGATGGGGTCTATCCGGGGGTGGAGATCCATGCCACCATGCTGGATAACCTTTTGTCCCAAGATTTTCTGCGTGACAGCCCGGTGTGGCTGGGCGTGCTCCTGACCCTGTTCTGGGGGGTGATGGCTTCGCTCTGCATCCTTTTCTGTCGGAATGCCTGGCAGTCGTCCCTGGTCTTTGGCATCCTGCTCCCCCTGCCATTGGCCTCAGGCTTCCTTGCCTATGGTCGTGGGGTCTGGCTGCCCGTTGGGGTTCAGGAAGCGGCCGTACTTTTTGCCTTGATCGGTGGGGTGGTGTTCAATTTTGCCACCGAAGGGAGGAAGAAGCGCTACATCAAGCGGGCCTTCAGTCAGTATCTCCATCCCACGGTGATCGAACAGCTGGTGAGCAATCCGGAGCGGTTGCGTTTGGGCGGGGAAAAGCGGGAGCTGTCCATCTTCTTTTCCGATCTGGCCGGATTCACCACCATGTCGGAGCGGCTGGACCCCGAGCGGCTCACTTTGCTGCTCAACGAGTATCTTTCCGCCATGACCGACATCATCCTGGAATCGGGGGGCACCATCGACAAGTATGAGGGGGACGCCATCATCGCTTTCTGGAACGCCCCGCTTTCCCAAGGTGATCATGCCGCTCGCGCGGTGCAGACCGCCTTGCGCTGCCAAAAGCGGTTGGCCGCATTACGTCCGGATTTCAAGGAGCGGTTCGGCTGCGATCTCTTCATGCGGATCGGGATCAATACCGGCTCGGTGGTGGTGGGCAACCTCGGTTCCGCCCAGCATTTCGATTACAGCATTTTGGGAGACAACGCCAATGTCGCGGCCCGGTTGGAGGGGGTCAACAAGGAGTTCGGCACTGAGATCCTTATCTCCGAGGCCTGTCGTCACCAACTGCCGGAAGGGATGAGGGTCCGGGAGATTGCCCGGGTCGGGGTGGTGGGCAGGAAGGAGCCCATTACGGTGTTCGAACCCCTCGCTCAGGGAGACGCGGCGATGGAGGCCAAGATCCGGCGGTTCTCGGCAGCTCTTGCCCAATACTATCAAGGCGAGGTAGCCGAAGCCCGGGCGGCTTTTCAGGATCTGGCCGCAGGCGATCCGGTGGCCGCCCGTTATGCCGCCCATTGCCGGGAGGTGCTGGATAATCCGCCCCTTGCCTGGGACGGGGTGTGGAGGATGGGCTCCAAATGACACGGAATGCCCCACGGGCCGGAACCGTCATACCCCTGGGTCTTATCCGGCCCTTGGTCGGGAAATATTCCTCCCGCCTTATCGGCGGGTTCGTCGCCCTGCTGATCGTTGATCTTCTCCAGTTGGGCATCCCCCGGCTGGTGAAAAGGGCGGTAGATCTTCTCGCCCACGGCCTGGCCAGTCAGACTGCCCTGGCCCGAAGTGCCTTGGCCATTTTCCTGCTTGCCCTGGGCATTGCCGGATGTCGTTTTGTCTGGCGCTATCTGATCCTTGGTTTTTCCCGCATGATGGAGCGTGACCTGCGCGCTGATTTTTTTCGTCACCTGCTCACCCTGGACCAGCCCTTCTTTCAAAAAAAACCGGTGGGCGCGATCATGGCGCTGGCCACCAATGACCTGGCCGCAGTGCAACTTGCCGGGGGCATGGGGCTGGTCGCCTGCGTCGATGCGGCGATCATGGGGATCGCCGCCTTGGCCTGCATGGCCTATATCAGCCCTCGCCTCACCCTGATTGCCGTGATCCCCATGCCTCTGCTGGCGGTGTTGACCAGGGTGCTGTCCGCCAGGCTGCATCACCGTTTTCTGAAGGTGCAGGAACAGTTTTCCCGGCTCACCGAATTTGCCCGAAGCACCATCACCAGCATTCGCCTGCTCAAGGCCTACACCCAGGAAAGAGTGCAAGCCGACTCCTTCAGCCGTCTTGGGCATCAGTACCAGCAGGATAATCTCCGGCTGGCCAGGGTGCATGGCATGCTTTTTCCCGTTTCCGGGCTGGTGGGCAATACCAGCCTGGTGCTGGTGATCTTTTTCGGTGGCCGTCTGGTGATTGGCGGTGCGATCACGGTGGGGGATTTTGTCGCTTTTATTTCCTATCTCTACCTGCTTACCTGGCCGATGATGGCGGTGGGCTGGGTGGCCAATCTTTTTCAACGCGGCTTCACCTCCCTGGGGCGGCTTGACGAGGTCATGAAGGCCACCCCCACCCTGGTGGACCCGCCGCAGCCTGTCTCCTTTCCCTCGGGGCAAACGGAGATCAGTTTGCGTAATCTCCATTTTCGCTATGCGGGGCAGGAGCAACCAGCCCTGGCCGGGGTCAGCTGCGTCATTCGGCCCGGGGAAATAGTCGGTCTGGTCGGGAGAAGCGGTACGGGGAAATCCACCCTCTGTCATCTTCTTGCCCGGCAATATCCCGTGGAGGATGGGGCGCTTTTTCTTAATGGCGTTGATGTCAACCACCTTTCCTTGGCTGCGGTACGCCGGCGGGTTGCCTATGTGCCCCAGGATGTCTTGCTTTTTTCCGATACCGTGGCGGCGAACATCGCCTTCGGCAATCCAGGGGCCGGCCGGGAGCAGATCGAAACAGCGGCCCGGATTTGCCGGATCCACGAGGAAATTCTTGCTTTCGGCGATGGCTATGAAACCCGAATCGGCGAGCGGGGCGTCAAGCTTTCCGGTGGTCAGCGTCAGCGCATCGCCCTGGCCAGGGCTCTTCTTCTCGACCGGCCTTTGTTGATCATTGATGACAGTCTCTCCGCCGTGGATCTGGAAACGGAGCAGGAGATCATCGCGGGGTTGGCGGCCTATCTGCCTGGGAGGACCTGTCTCGTCGTTTCGCACCGGATCGCCCCCTTGCGGGACGCGGTCAGGATCATGGTTTTTGAGGAAGGGCGGTTGCTGGCCCAGGGCAACCATGCCGAGCTGCTGGCAACAAGTCCGTTCTACCGGACCATGTATACCCAGCAGCAGATGCGTCATCGGTAAACGCTCACCAGCACCGCATCTGCTTTGTCATCGGCCTGCTCGTGTGCAACATAGCACACTTCGCAGACCTCTTGGTCGGCACTGCTGAGCGTTTATAGTCAGGAAAAGGAAAGGAATTGTAACTTTGCGGGATAATTACGGATATTTCGAAGAAGACCAGCTGGGCAAGTTCGGTGATCTCAGTCTGTGGCGGAGGATTGTCTTGCTGGGAAGGCCCTACTGGCTCGGGGCCGTGCTGGCCGTGCTTCTTTCCTTTGTCGTGGTGGGTTGCGGCCTGTCTCTGCCGTATATCATCCGTCTGGCCGTGGATGATTTCATCCTCAACCCCACTCCTCCCCAAGCCGTCCGCTTTGAAGGGCTCAATCGACTTGCCCTTGCCTTTTGCGCCCTCATGCTCTTCGAGTTTTTCGGTAATTTTGTCCAGGTTCTGATCCTTGAGTGGACCGGGCAAAGGATCATGCACCGGATGCGGCAGATGATGTTTGTCCACCTCCTGCGCCTTGACCTGAAATTTTTCCACCGGAACCCGGCAGGGAGGCTGGTCACCCGGCTGACCAACGATATCCAGAACATGCATGAGATGTTCACCTCGGTGATCGTCACCTTGTTCAATGACGGAGTCAAGCTCCTGGGCATCCTGGGAATCCTCTTTTGGATGAACTGGCGGCTGGCCATGGGTATCTGTCTGCTCCTGCCGCTGATGGTGGGCAACACCCTCTGGTTCAGCCGTCTGGCCCGTGACGCCTTCCGGCAGATCCGTACCCATCTTGCCCAGATCAACTCCTTTTTGCAGGAGTCGCTGTCCGGGGTGTCGCTTATCCAGCTGTTTCTCCGGGAGCACTCCATCCAGGAGAAATTTTTCCTGCTGAACCAGACCTTTTTTGCCAAGGCCCTCTATCAGATCAGGGTGTTTGCCGTATTCATGCCGCTCATCGAACTGATGAACGCCATAGCCGTCGGCACCATCCTCTGGTACGGCGGCAGCCAGGTCATGGGAGGGAAGATGACCATCGGGATGCTGGTGGCCTTTCTTTCCTACATGCGGCTCTTTTTTCAGCCCATGCGCGAGCTGTCGCAGAAATATTCCATTGTCCAGTCGGCCCTGGCCTCGGCGGAACGTATTTTTCAGCTCCTCGACTCCAAGGAGACCCTGCCCTTGGCTCCTTCTCCCTTGAGACCCTTATCCGGCAAGGGCGAGATTGAGTTTAGGGAGGTGCGCTTCGGCTACGAGCCCGAGCACCCGGTGTTGGATCATTTCTCCTTAAAGATTCGGCCCGGCCAGACCCTGGCCATCGTCGGCGCCACCGGCAGCGGCAAGACCACGATCATCAATCTGCTGGAGCGGTTCTACGACCCGGATGCCGGGGAAATCCTCCTGGATGGCATTGATCTGCGCGCCCTTGATCCGGACTGGCTGCGGAGCCAGGTGGGGTTGGTGATGCAGGACGTTTTTCTTCTGCCCGGCACCATCCGGGACAATATCCTGCTCGATACCGAAAAAACGGACGAGGCGTTGTGGGATATCCTTGAAAAATCCCAGCTGTCCCGCTTTGTCCGCCGGTTGCCCGAGGGGCTGGCGACCCGGGTGGGTGAGGGCGGCATGGACCTGTCCGCCGGACAGCGGCAATTGCTGGCCTTTGCCAGGGTTCTTGCCAGGGAACCGCGCATCCTGGTGCTGGACGAGGCCACCGCCAGCGTGGACCCGGAAAGCGAGATGCTCACCGAGCAGGCCATTGCTGCGACCTTTGCCGGGCGGACCAACATCGTCATCGCCCATCGGCTTTCCACCATCCGCAGAGCCGATCATATCCTGGTCATGGCCGGGGGCAAGATCATCGAGCAGGGGAGCCACGCGGCACTTGCGGTGGCCGACGGCGCCTATCGCCGGTTGCTGACTATTTTCAGTGCCGGGGCAGGGGGATGATTGCCGCAATTCTCTAATTATCAGCCCGGCCCGGAACGCCTTTCTTGATTTCTCCTAAGCTACTTTCAGCTTGACACTATTAGAGGTTACCTTTTCTAATCAAAAAAAATGGAATTTGAAATTAATGGAAAGATGTGCGATTTTATTAAATGAGGGGTATCGTCGGTGCAGGTATTGATGACTGGCTGTTATCATTTTAATAAAAGTAAAAAAGATAATGGTTACTAAACAATTTTTAATAAAAATAATGTTTTTTTCTTTTCTGGTGATGATGGCCAATCCTGCATGGGCCGTACAGTCTCATGGCGGTGCAGAAGGGTTGGTTGCTCATGAGATCGGCCATGTCCTCTTTGTAGTTGGCATGGGATATCTGTTGTTTCGTTTGTATCACCTCAAGATGAAGGGTGTCGGCTGGCTGGAATTTAAAATTTTCCTTTGGTTGATCATCGCATGGAATTTCCTCACCTTTTCCGGTCATTGGATAAATGAATTTGTCGCGCCGGAAAAATTTATTAAATCCGGAGGAAAGACTATTGGTTTTGTTGTTGAAAACTTTTCGGACGCTTACTATTTTTTGACAAGGCTTGATCATCTCTTGCTTGTCCCAGCTCTTTTTTTCTTGCTGCTTGCTTTGCGAAAGTGGAGATCGCAGTAATGCATGTCTCATGGAATCACGTCATATATGATGATATCATCGGTTCCATTCTGACCCTTGGGTTTGCTGTCTGGTGTGCGATCCTATCTCAAAAATGGGCTAAAAAAAAGAGTGATGATGTTTTTCGGCAATACATCTTTCTCTTGACTCTTTCCATCGTTTTCTTTGCAGTTTCCCGTTCTGTTGGGCATCTTCTCAAACAAGTATTGATATTTTCCGATATGAGGAGCATCTGGGAACAAATAGCGCCATTCAGCGGAGCAATAAATTCCGTCTCATTTGTTGTCATCTTTGCCTTTGGGATTTATTTTTATCGGTTTCAGAAGATTCATGTAGAAATCGAGAAATATAAAAATAACCTTGAAGAAATGATAGTGAAGCGCACAGGAGAGCTTGAACGCACGAATATTGAACTTGCTGATGAAATAATAGAGCATCGACATACCGAGCGTGCGCTCAAAGAGAACAAGGCCTGCTTGCAAGCAATCTTGGACAACGCAACCTTGCCGATGTATCTGAAAGATATTGAGGGTAAGTATATCCTCATTAATAATGAGTATGAGCGGCTGGCCCATATTGCGAATGCAGCGATTATTGGCCTGAATGATTTCGATGTGTTTTCCGAATCGATCGCCGCACGCTTTCGATCTCAAGACGAAGATGTGAAGATGAAAAATCGTCCCATCGAATTTGAAGAAACGATCCCCATGGATGATGGAGAGCATACCTTTCTAATCTCCAGGTTTCCGGTGCGTGACGAAGGGGTTGTTTATGCCGTGGGTGGTGTCTTCACCGATATTACCCGCCGTAAAACGACAGAGGAGAAACTTGCCACGGAGCAAGAACGTCTTGCCGTTACCTTGCGAAGTATTGGGGACGGAGTCATAACCACAGATACGTCCGGGCGCGTTGTTTTGGTCAATAAAGTCGCCGAGGCATTAACCGGTTGGTCACAGGGAGAAGCTTCGGGAAGGCCTTTTGAAGAGGTTTTTCATTTATTAACGAAAAGTCGTGAGCATTACCGGAATCCGGTTGAAACGGTACTGCGCACAGGGCAGATTTTCCTCCTGGAGGAGTCGGTAATCCTTGTTTCCCGGCAAGGGCGGGAATTAGTCATTGCCGACAGCGGTGCCCCGATTCGAGATAAAGACAGCAAGATAATTGGTGTGGTTGTCGTTTTTAGAGATATCACCCGTCAGATGCAACTGGAGGAAGAAAGCCTCAAGGTAAAGAAACTTGAATCTGTCGGAGTCCTGGCCGGTGGTATTGCCCATGATTTTAATAATATTCTGGCCGCAATCTTGGGAAATATTAATCTGGCAAGACTCGATGCCAGTATAAAGGAGGAAACGCAAAGATTGTTACTGGCTGCGGAAAAAGCTTCATTGCGCGCAAGGGATCTGACCCAGCAATTACTCACTTTTTCCAAGGGGGGGGAGCCTGTTAAGGAAACCTCCTCGCTCCAGGAAATTATTCGGGATTCAGCGAATTTTGTTCTCCATGGAGAAAAGGTTGCCTGTAAATTTGAGTTTTCCGACGATCTGCGACTTGTCGATATTGACAAGGGGCAAATCAGCCAGGTGATCCAGAATATGATTATTAATGCGAATCATGCCATGCCTAACGGTGGGTTGATCAAGGTTGGCTGTGAAAATATTGATTCAAGTTTCGACCCGCGACTTTTTCCCGGAGAGAATTATGTCAAAATATCAATTTCTGATAATGGCATCGGTATTCCCGCCAATGTAATCGAGAAAATATTTGATCCATATTTTTCAACCAAGAGTAAAGGCAGTGGCTTGGGGCTGGCTATCTGTCATTCCATAATCAGCAAACACAATGGCCATATTGACGTAACTTCGCGTCCCGGCGAGGGTACAACCTTTACGATTATTCTTCCTTCCTTGACCCATTCGAAGCAGAAACACGCGGCACCCGATGAAAGCATAGCGCAAGTTCAACATGCGAAAATTCTGATCATGGACGATGATGAAGTTTTAAGAGAATTAGCCAGGGATATGCTTTCCCATTTGGGTCATGATGTCGTCGTGGCTCAAGACGGGGAGGAGGCAATTCGGTTGTATGGCGAGGCGCTTAATTCGACGGCGCCATTTGACTTAACCATAATGGACTTAACAATCCCCGGCGGTATGGGTGGGGAAGATGCCGTGAAGGAATTATTGAAAATAAATCCTGAGGCAAAAGTAATAGTGTCGAGTGGTTATTCCAATGATAAAATTATGGCGAACTATAAACAATACGGCTTTTGCGCGGCCCTTGTTAAACCCTACCAAATCAAGGATCTCATGAAGGTTATGGGCGAGGTGTTGGGCTAGTCGGATAGTGTCTGCAATTGCTTGGGGGGCAGGACGCGATAGGCAATTTGCCGGCCGCTACCTGGAGGCTCCCTTTTTTTGTCCATCCAAATAGTACATTAATTGGTCGGCCCTGAAAAACACATAACAGTTTGATTTTTATTGATAAAACAGATGATTTATATCACTATGAATTGCAGGATATTGCAGTGTTACCCTCCAATTTC
>Ga0224510_10000165_pt1 | contig 56278 bp, 56 predicted proteins | sample SF_May12_sed_USG_FD_170161 | JGI IMG/M metagenome (GOLD analysis project Ga0224510, IMG submission 170161) | Sediment microbial communities from San Francisco Bay, California, United States - SF_May12_sed_USGS_4_1 | ecosystem: Environmental > Aquatic > Marine > Sediment | place: USA: California... | reverse complement strand
AAAACTAAAAATTGAACAATATCATTCAAGGGTAAGAACTCCAAAAGACAATCCTGATAATGAAAGATTCAATCGAACACTTCAAGAAGAATTTATCAGTCTTGGTAACTTCAACTCCAATCCTGATATATTCAATCGAAATCTAACTGAATGGTTGATTGAATACAACTTTCATAGACCTCATCAAACACTCAATTATGAGACACCCATGAAAATATCAAAAGTGTTACCTATGTACTCATCTTGTACACTGATTTGACAATCAGTAACATAAAACAATTTTTTATCATCCGGTGAATAAAATAAGTTGCTTGTCGACATGAGACGCCTCCTACTGTTGCTCGATTTATCTTATCACTACATCTTGATGCAATCCAATCGTCGGGTGTGTGCCATCATAAATCGATAGCAAATCATCCTTATTGAAATACACCGCAATACCTTTGCAAAACGCTCTAAAGTCATGCTGTGCGCCGGCCTCCATTTTTTCGACATTCAATCTCTCGCCTGGAGATTCCTTGCAAAAGACTTGGCGACCGACAATATCTTTCGCTCTTCTATCATTGATTGGTGTCATAGTTACAATGTCCTCCTTCTTGTTGCTTTTCCAACAGTTTATTCCATTGGATGTTTAATGATAGGACATGATGACTGAGATGTCAATTGAAGAAACAAAAAACAGCCCTAAATGAATGGGACTGTTTTTGTTATCTAGGAAATTCTATTTCTTGTCATCTTTCCCTGCTCCGCTATCTTCAGATTTTGCGGAGTTATCTTCCTCAACTTCAGCGTCTTTCACTTCTCCTTCTTTGGATTCTCCTTCTTTCCCCGTCACGTCGTCCGTGGACGACTGTGATTTCTCAGCTTCAGCTGCTGCTTTGTAGAGCTCTTCTCCAATCTTTTGAGCTTCTGTTGAAAGTTCTTCAGTGGCTTTCTTGATTGCTTCAGTGTCGTCTCCGTCTTTGATTTTCTTGAGAGCCTCAATTTTTTCTTCTACTGGTTTTTTCTTTTCAGCTGAAACTTTTTCTCCAGCTTCTTTCATTGCTTTTTCAGTGGTGTAGATCAATGTGTCAGCAATGTTTTTCGCTTCAACAGCCTCTTTCTTTTTCTTATCCTCTTCAGCGTGAGCTTCAGCATCTTTCTTCATTCTTTCAATTTCTTCCTCGCTTACTCCTGATGAAGCTTCGATTCTGATTGATTGCTCTTTTCCAGTTGCTTTGTCTTTTGCGCTCACATTCAAGATTCCGTTTGCATCAATGTCAAAAGTAACCTCAATTTGTGGAATTCCTCTTGGTGCTGGTGCAATGCTGTCCAGAATGAATCTTCCAAGAGTTTTGTTTCCTGAAGCAATTTCTCTTTCTCCTTGAAGCACGTGAATTTCAACGCTTGGTTGATTGTCCACGGCGGTTGAGAAAGTTTGAGATTTCTTTGTTGGAACGGTTGTGTTTCGTTCAATCAGTGGAGTGGACACTCCTCCCATTGTTTCAATTCCAAGAGTGAGAGGTGTCACATCCAAAAGCAAAACATCCTTCACGCTTCCTTCCAAAACTCCACCTTGAATCGCAGCTCCCAAAGCCACAACTTCATCAGGGTTCACACTGGCATTTGGTTTCTTTCCAAAAAAGTCTTCCACAATTTTCTGAATCAGTGGCATTCTTGTCATTCCACCAACCATCACAACTTCATTGATGTCTCCCTTTTCAAGCTTCGCATCAGCAAGAGCTTTTTTCACTGGCTCAAGTGTTTTCTTAGCAACTTCATCTACCAATTCATTCAATTTCGCTCTAGTGAGAGTCATCACCAAATGCTTTGGTCCTGATTCATCAGTAGTGATAAACGGCTGATTGATTTCGGTTTGTTCAGCAGTTGAAAGCTCAATCTTTGCTTTTTCAGCAGATTCTTTGATTCTTTGAAGAGCAAGATTATCCTTCCCCAAGTCAATTCCTTCTTGTTTTTTGAATTCATTGATGATCCAGTTAATAACGATTTGATCAAAGTCATCTCCTCCAAGATGGGTGTCTCCGTTTGTTGACATCACCTCTACAGTATCATCTCCAACCTCAAGAATTGAAATGTCAAAAGTTCCACCTCCAAGGTCATACACAGCAATTTTCTCATTAGCCTTCTTGTCAAAACCATATGCAAGAGCAGCAGCAGTTGGTTCATTAATGATTCTTTTCACTTTGAGACCTGCAATTTCTCCTGCCTCTTTGGTTGCTTTTCTTTGAGAGTCATCAAAATATGCTGGAACTGTGATCACAGCCTCAGTAATAGTCTCTCCCAATTTTGCTTCTGCATCCGCTTTCAATTTTTGAAGAACCATTGCTGAGATTTCACGAGGAGTGTATTCTTTGTCTCCCATTTTCACCTTAGTTTCTCCCTTGTCACCTTTCACAATCTTAAACGGCATCAACTTGATGTCCTCTTGAACATCTGGATCATCAAAATTTCTTCCAATCAAACGCTTCACTGAAAACAATGTATTTTCAGGATTAGTGACAGCTTGCCTTTTTGCAACAAGTCCAGTCAACCTTTCTCCACTTTTTGAAATGGCAACAATTGAAGGAGTTGTTCTGTTTCCTTCTTTGTTTTCAATGATTTCTGGTTTTCCTCCTTGAACAACTGCCATTGCACTGTTTGTTGTTCCAAGATCAATTCCTAATATTTTTCCCATATTTTTTCTTTTCAGCTCACAATTATCTTATCCAAGACAACTGCAAACTTTCTAAATTAATTTTGTTATTTACTTCATATTGTCATCCTAAACTTGTTTAAGGATCTTCCAATCCAAGCACGCACCCGATATTATTCTGGGATTCTGAAACAAGTTCAGAATGACAACTTCTATTTTGTTATTAAATTTCCTCACAAACCCTTGACAAGATTCACACCATCTGTTAGTATCTAGGTGCATCTCTTCTCTCCTTTAGGGGGCTCAACGACATCGTTAGCCCCCTTTTTTTTATCCAACCACTACCCTTGCAGGCCTGATCACTTTTTCACCAATCTTATATCCTTTCAAAATAACTTTCTTTATCTTATTCCCTGTCACGTCACTCGAGAGTGACTGGGATTTTTTGTTTTCCTCTGTCCCATCATCCACAGATGACTGAGATTGAATTGCCTCGCAAATATTTGCATCAAATTCATCTCCCACATTCACTTCAATTTCTTCCACTCCGTTTTCTCTGAGAACATCTTCCAATTGCTTTTGAATATACATAATTCCCTGAACCCATGGACCATCCTTTTGTTCCTCGGGAATGTGAGCCACAGAAGATGCGAAATTGTCCACCACCGGAATGATTTGCATGACAACATTTTGAGAAGCATATTTCACCAAATCTTTTCTTTCTTCGCCTTGAATTCTTTTGTAGTTTTCAAATTCAGCCTGACACCTTTTCCATCCATCCAAATATTCCACTACTAACTCTTCGCTGTTCTTTTTCCCTTCTTTCTTCACTTTATTTTCTGAATCATTTTTTAATTTTTTTTTCTTCATGTTATATGTTATAAGTTATGTGTTATATGTTGCGTGTTATATGTTGCGTGTTATATGTTGCGTGTTATATGTTATGTGTTATGTGTGTTATGTGCTTATAAAAATTATAATTATTGGAAGTGAGCTTCCTAGTATTTTTTTGATATATTCAATCAGCGATTTATTCTTAGCATATTTCATTCTCTTTGGACCAATGAGAGCAAGCACTCCTTTTTCACCATTTTCAAGTTCATATGGCGAAACAATCATGGAACAATTTGAAATACTATCAATTGGATTTTCCTTTCCGATAAAAATTTTTGTTTCTCCGACTTCCATTTCTTTGGATATTTTCTCAAACATCTCATCCACATAATCCAATGCTTCTGCAATTCGACACACCTCGTCTAATCCCTGAAATTCTGGCTCACTCAAGAGATCTCTCATTCCAAAATCATGAAACTCTTGCTTGTCCAAAATTCCGCTGATTGCCAAATTTTTGCTCGCAACTGACAAAAGTTTTGCTGTTGTTCTTGAGAGTCTTGAATTCTTTGCTTTCAGCTTCAAAAGCTCTTCTTGCAAAGCAATCTGCTCTCTTTTGCTCAATTCTCTGTCTTCCATCAAACTTTCCACGAAATATCTGTATCCTGTGTCAGTTGGAATTCTTCCAGCGCTAATGTGTGGCTGATACAAAAATCCTTCTTCTTCCAAGACACTCATGTCATGTCTGATTGTTGCAGGACTGGCACTAATTCCATATTTTTCAAATAAAACTTTTGAACCAACTGGAACAGCTGAGGTGGTGTATTCCTCAATAACTGCAGCTATAATTTTTTCTTGTCTCTCATTCATATGATTATATTATAATCATGAGGTTAGCACTCGTCAAGTTTGAGTGCTAAAAGGCATAAATTGCATAGCATATTTTTTGCTAAACTTACTTTTTTCAAAACAAAAAAACGCTCCGCAAAACGGAACGTTTTTTATATATCTAAAGTCGAAATGAGACTTATAAGTTATTAATGTCTTCTACAACTTCATCAATGCTTTTCGCTTCTCTTGAACCTGCAGATTTATCTTCTCTTCTCGCTCTTTCTGAACCTTCTGGTTCATTAATCTTCAAGTTTACACGAGCATTGTTTCTTGCTCCAATAACTCTCAAAAGAGTTCTAAGAGCTTTCGCAGTTTGTCCTTCACGTCCAATGACCATTCCCATGTCTTCTGGAGCTACGTCCAAGCTAATGAGAACGCCCATTTCATCCACCTTTCTTTCTACTTTTACAGCGTCTGGATTGTCTACAAGCATTTTCACAACTTGCTCAATAAACTCCGCATCTGTTGTTCTTTCTTCAGTCATAATTTTTTCTTATTCTTAACTACTTATGTGACAACACTATTTTGGCTTAATAAAAGCTTATTTTGACCAATTCATATCATCGTCCCTATTATAATCAATTTTCGAGTTTTTGTCAAATATCTCAATTTACAATTTACTGCTTTATCTTGGAAACATTCCTCTTAATATCGCTAGATGTGTAAAGAAACAGCACTTGAGTAGCCAATGTTTGAATGAGCTCTGCATTCTCAGGAAGACTCCCGTTATCATGCCGAAAAATTACCATCACCACAACTCCATCCATCTCTCCTGCTGACTTAATAATGATACATTTTTCTCCTTGAACAATGCTTTTCTCACTTTCAAAAGAATTTTTAATATCACGCTCTACTCCACAACTGAAACTTTTTTGATATCCTGGAATTTTATCAATAACTTCTTTGTTTTTTGTATTCACAAACTTAATCACAAATTCACTGTTTTTCGAAAGAACTTTTATTGCATCTCTGATTGCAATGAATATTCTTTGCTTGTCCTCATCATCAAGCTTGGAAACATTTGCGAGATCAAGAGAGATTTTCCTGAGAATTTCAAGTTTTCTATTTGCTTCTCCGATATATGAATAGGAGTTACTAAGGCTTTGTGAAGTTTTGTGAAAATCTTCTTGAATTTCTGTTTTTTCTTTTAAATTAAATCGAAATTGTTTTTCTTTGAAAATGAAAAGAAGCATTACAATTGAGCCCAGTGCAAAAATCGCAATTTCTTCTGCTTTTTCCTCACCAACAAATCCAACATCGCCAACAATACTTCCTGGAATAAAAACAATCAGAATGAATAACACCAGATAAATCCAATACATTTTTTAATATCAACTAATTATGCCATCATTTTTTTCAAATACTTTCTCAGCTCATCTTTAATTTCAGGATGCTTAAGACCCAAATGAATTGACGCTTTCATGAAGTTAAGCTTGTTTCCTGTGTCCAACCACTCTCCTTCTAAAATTCTTCCATACAGCACTTTATTCTCAGAGAGCATGATATCAAAAGCATCGGCCAAGCGAATCTCTCCTGATTTTCCAGATTTCATTTTGGATAAAGTCTTGAAAACCTCAGGTGTGATTATATATTTTCCAACTGCCACCAAATTCGTTGGTGCATCTTTTGGATCAGGCTTCTCCACAACAGCACGAACCTCCCAAGTTTTTTCATCAAGTTCCACTCCATCAATCACACCAAATTTTGAAACTTCTTTTTTTTCTACCTCACTAAGTCCAATAACTGGATCACCATATCTCTCAAAAGATTCAATTAGCTGAGTTGATGCTGGAACTTCACTGTCATACAAGCAATCTCCAAATACAACCAGTGCTGGCTCATCACCTACAATATGGGCTGCTTGCAAAATAGCGTGACCATCTCCGAGTGGCAAAGGTTGTCGCACATAAGAAAATTTTGCAAGTCCTGAAATTGTTCTTACTGCTTCCAGTAAATCTTTTTTGTGTTTTTCAACCAGCGTGTGCTCTAATTCAAATGAAGTATCAAAATGATCTTCAATAGCACGCTTTCCACGACCAGTCACAAAAATGACCTCTTCTACTCCAGCAGCCACGACCTCTTCAACAAGATATTGAATTACTGGCTTGTCCACCACTGGCAACATTTCTTTCGGCTGAGCTTTTGTTGCTGGAAGAAATCTAGTTCCAAAGCCAGCCACTGGCAAAATTGCTTTTTTTATTTTCTGAATTTTCATTATTTTATGTGCATCAAACATACAACACTCCCGTGCTATTGTTTTTGAAAAAAATTATTAACTATTTCAACATTTTCTTAGACATTGCTTTAAATCTTTCTCTTCCCTTTTCAATTGCTTCCTTGATGATCGGATCAAAATTTTCATACAATTCTTTTTCTCTGGCCAAAATACAAACGTCTAGATATGAATCCTCAGTTCCAGCATCCACCCAAGCACCTTCAATGATACTCATTTTCAGCTCTCCTTTTTTGAGATAGAAATTATGAAGATCCACGATTTCCAATTCTCCTCGAGAAGAAGGCTTGAGATTTGCAGCCTCATCAACAACTCTATTGTCATAGATATATGCTCCTGTCACTGCAAAATTGCTCTCTGGTTTTTCTGGTTTTTCAACAATGCTTTTCACGGTTCCCGCCTCATCAAACGAAACAACTCCGAACCTTTCCGGATCAGAAACTTTTTTGGCAAAAACGTGACCACCTGACTCAAAGTTTTTGATAGCCTCTGAAATCGTTTCGGTATCCTCAAAGATATTGTCTCCCAAAATAAGAGTGACGTCATCATTTCCAATGAAACCTTCTCCTAATTTGAAAGCTTCTGGAAGACCACTTGGAATTTCTTGAACGGTTGAAAGAATTCGAACGCCATAATCACGAAACATTGGCTCCAAAAGATTCAGAAATCTTCCGCTGTGCGCTGGAGAAACAATCACCAAAATATCCCTAATTCCAGCTTTAATCAAAATATTCAATGGATAGAAAATCATTGGCGCCTTATACACCGGCAAAAGATGCTTCGAAACCTGAGCTGTATTTGGATACAATCTCGTGGCATTTCCACCCGCCAAAATAATTCCTTTCATTTTCTTTTTTCTCTTTGTCATTTTGTCTATTTTTAACACTTATTTTTCACATACTCCAATTCTAACCATTTTTTCATCTTTTTGCAAAGCAATTATTCAGCTTGTTCTCCGGAAGCTTTTTTGAAAATCAAAAAACTATACACAAGAGCAATTGTGAAAAATAATGCTCCGAAGAAACAAGGAGTCAAAAATGGGTTAGTCATTCCCACAGGACATCCTGTTGTGCAAGCTCTGTGATGAAGCCAATCATTCAATTCTCGCCCAAAATTGACCCAAGCAAAAACGGTTCCAAAAAGCAAAACATAGAATTGTTGTTGAGCTAAACTTTTCATTTTTTTATTGAATAAAAAATTAATTTTTATTTTCTCTATCTCAAATCTCACCTCTCTTTTCTTATCTATATAAAGGGAATTTCTTGCAAAGCGCTTTCACTTCTCTGTGAATCATCTTCAAAACTTTTTCATCATCGTGATTTTCAATAGCCGCATTAATCCAGTTAGCAATTTTTCTGGTCTCCTCCTCTTTCATTCCTCTTGTTGTGATTGCAGGAGTTCCAATTCTAATTCCACTTGGGTCCATTGGACTTCTTGGATCATCTGGAATCATGTTTTTGTTCACAGTAATTCCAATTTTGTCCAATGCAACTTCCGCTTCTTTTCCAGTCACTCCCTTGCTTCCAAAAACATCTACCAAAACCATGTGATTGTCAGTTCCACCAAACATCATTTTGAGGCCATATCCACTTAATTCTTTTTCCAGTACCTTTGCATTTGAAATAACTTGAACAGCATATTTCTTAAAAGATGGCTTGAGAGCTTCTCCAAAAGCCACAGCTTTGGCTGCGATATTGTTCATGTGTGGTCCTCCTTGAAATCCGGGAAAAGTAGCTTTGTCAATTGCTTTTGCATATTCTTCTTTGCAAAGAATCATTCCACCACGAGGTCCTCTTAGAGTTTTGTGCGTGGTAGTTGTGACAATATCAAAAAATGGCACAGGGTTCGTAATTGCTCCTCCCGCGATGAGCCCCGCGATGTGCGCGATATCAATCATCAAAATTGCATCCACTTTGTTTGCAATTTGACGAAATCTTTTATAATTCAAATTTCTTGTATACGCTGAAAAACCAGCCAAAATCATTTTTGGCTTTTCTTTGATGGCCATTTTTTCCAGCTCGTCATAATCAATTTTTCCATCCTTTCCGGTTTTGTATCCGATGAATTTGTAGATCTGTGCAGAAAGCGTCACTGGATGACCATGAGTCAAATGACCTCCATGTGAAAGATCCATTCCCAAAATTTTGTCTCCTGGTTTCAAAACAGCGCTGTATGCAATCATGTTTGCAGGAGCCCCTGAGTGAGGTTGAACATTCACATGCTGTGCTCCAAAAAGCTTTTTCGCCCTTTCAATTGCCAAGCTCTCCACAACATCAGTGTATTCCTGTCCTCCATAATATCTTCTCCCTGGATATCCTTCTGAATACTTGTTAGTAAACACTGTCCCAAGTGCTTCCAAAACAGATTTGGAAACATAGTTCTCAGAGGCAATCATCTCCAATCCCTCCTCTTGTCTTTTTAGCTCATTTTTCGTTGCCTCATACACCTTTGAATCAGTCTTTTTCAAATTTTTCAAATTCATATCTTTGTTTTCTGTTTAATAATTACATTCCCAACAACGTTAGTCTGTCATCCTGAACTTGTTTCAGGATCCCCTCCTATGGAAACCAACTATCTTATTGGTTTTTTATTGATTTTATTATACTACCATGCTAGGATAATTCCAAGTCAAAAGCCAGTTATTTCACAAACCTGCTATCTGTAAGGAGAGAAGCATGCCTCAAACAACACAACAAGCTTTGTTTGCATGGAAATACCCAACCATTTTGATTTTCAAAAGAAAAGATGAAATATTGGGTGCTCAAACTATTAATCTCAGCAATGGCTCCCCAAACATATCCAGTGAGATGACCTTAAGCGAAGTTGATAATGAATGGAGTGCTATGTGGTGTCCTAATCTTGAGATTACTATCTCAAGTAAATTTAAAGATTGGGACAAAATAGCATTACAAGGCAATGCTGTTCATTTAGCATTGGAAATGACAACTCAGTCAATCATCAGAATTCTCACGCAAATTAATACTATTTGCCAATTTCACAAAAGCACCGGCAAGTCCTATAATTTGCAATTAATCTCGGATCGATCCCCTATTCAAGAAGAATCTCGCATGTGCGGAAGCACTCTTAAAGATCATGACATTGCCTTTTTGAGATCAGTCCAATTCAACACCGATGAGCTCGATTACATTCGAAGAGAACTTCGGAGAATGAACATTCCGTTCATCTCCTAGGCCTCTTTTGAGAGCAAAACGACCGGGAATCCACATGGATATCCCGGTCGCTCTTTTTATTCACTGCCAATCATTCATCACTAGCTCACCTAGAAAAAACGGTCACACATTACCACACACTAGAGTGTGGTATTGTTGAGCTCATTTTATTAAGTTTTTTAATTTACGAAAAAGTTCATTTTTTTCTTTCATTTTATCCATCTCAGTAATGACTCTTCTGAGCTTATCTTTTTGCTTTTTATTTGAGTTTTTAACAATATTCTCCAATACAATTTCTGGCCAATAATACATTGGGTAACGCTTCTTTATGGAATTCAAATCCACTACAGGACAATCATTCTCAAAATCAAACCCCTTATTTTTAACTCTATTTACAGCCAATCTATATCCATCCCCAGAAATATTCAACCACTCTTGAACTCTCGATATTGTGCCATATCCAACACCTAATGCCTCCCTAATGTCCTCATAAGAGTGATTATCCAACAAAAGCTCCGCTATTTTCAGCCTCTTTGCGATCATTTCTACTTCCTTAATAGAAAGCAAATCACGAAGAAGTGCCACTGCCTCATCTACCTTTTTTGTTTTTGAAACCGCCAACGATAGTTTGTAAAAAATTTCTCCAATCTCCTCTTTCGATAATTTTTTAGAATTTGACATATCCATCTAATAAATTAATTATTATCTAATTACTTTCAAAATGGTCACACATTACCACGCACTAGTGCGTGGTAGTATTAAGCTCATTTTGAGATAGACTCTGTCGAAATTTAATTTCTTTGGTCTTTTAATTTTCTCTTACCTCTATTAAGTTTTCAAAAAAATACCAATTGTGCCATTCCCAATTAACCACCCAACATTAGGTGTGTAGTGGTCTATGGAGGATGGTATTGTTATTCACCAGTATTACTCATTACCCCTTACTCACTAACTACTAATTACCACTTATTGATCACTTGCTTTTTAATCCTTATTCACTAATTCAAGATATTCAGAAAGAGCTTCCTTGTAGCTTCTGAGGGGATTGAGCTTTTTGTTCAGAAGTACTGAGAAAAATGGTCTTGTCGCAGGTCGCGGAAATTCATCACCAGAAACTGGAATCACTTTTGTTTTGATTCCTGCTTGCTTGTACAATTCCACTACTGCTTCATACCATGTGCAAGAATCACTGTTCACAATGTGATACACGCCAAACTCTTTTTTAGACTCAATGATTTCTTTTGTCTTTCTTGCCAAATCAGGTGCATATGTGAAGCAACTCGTCTCTTCATCCACCGCCTTTACTTCCTTATTCTTTTTTCCAGCCTCAAGCATCACATCAAAAAAACTTTTCTTGGCACCATCTGCTGACCCAGGTTTTCCAAACAGCTTTGAAAGTCGCACAATGTAATATTTCTTTCCTTTCTTTTCAACCTCTTTTTCTCCCAAGAGCTTAGATTCTCCATAGCGATTCACTGGTGAGGGTTCATCATCCTCCTCGAATCCAATTTCTGGCTCAAAATTTTCATGAAGACCGCACCCTCCGCAATTTCCACTGCAACCTTTCGGCTCTGGAATTTCTGGCATGTTTTTCCCGAAAACATAGTCCGTTGAATAGTGCACAAACACCGCATCAATTCCTTTGGCAATTTCCGCCAAGTTTCCTGGTGCAGTTCCATTAAGGCTCTTTGCTTTTTCAAATTCTTTGTCATCCTCTTCACAAAGATCCACCGCGTTGTATGCCGCGGCATTCAAAATAATCTCTGGCTTCAATTTCTCAATTTTTTCCTGAGCATCTTTTTTGTCAGTCACATCAATGTCTTCTCTGTCCCATCCAGTCACTTCAAAATCACTATCCTCTTCAAAAACAGAAATCAACTCCTGTCCCAACATCCCCTTGGAACCAATTATCAAAACTTTTTTCATAATATTTTAAAATTTATATTTATTACGTCAACACACTTAAAAGAAATCTGGCCACATATTTATTTTTTGTTGACCACATTATCAAAGAGAAGATCGTATCTCTAAAAATTCCCGATATCATCACAACTAGAAGCATAGCATGATGAATTCTTCTTTCCAATAATATTTCCTTTATCAACCTGGGTTTATGCTTTTTGTCCAGAATAATTCTTGCGACATCATCACCGGAAACAAGAGCTTGATATATCCCCTCTCCCGTGAATCCAGAAGCAAACCCTGCCGCATCACCAATCAAAAAAACGTTTCCAAAATGAAATCCTCGATAATCACAATTAATCATGTGCGCTTCAAATTCTCCTTCTGCAACATCAATTTTCATTTTTTCAAGCCAATCATCAAGATTTTTTTTGGCTTTTTTCACAGTCATCGTTTTTGGAAAACATCCAAACCCAACAGAAACATAGTCATCATGAGGAAATATCCAAGAGTACCAAGAGTAAAAGAGTTTTGAATCAAAAAATATTTCAATATTCTCAAATCTTTTATTTGCAGGAATAATATAATGAAAAGCCAGTCCAATGAAAATGGTTTTTAGTCCTAGATATTTTCTAACAATGGAACTTGATCCATCCGCTCCAACGAGATATTCATATTCTATTCTTTCATTTTCTCCAGTTATAATGCATTCGTCGCTAATTTTTTTCACCTCAACTCCTGTTCTCACTTCAACAGAAGAGCCTTGCAACCGTTTTAACTGCCATTTTCCCAAAACATCTCTCTTGACTGTATGAACAAACTTTTCTCCAGAATCAAGTCTTGTCTGTGCGCCAAATTTCTTGAAAATAATATCATCAAAAGACCTTCCTATAATGTCATTTGGTTTACCCAGAAATTCAAAACATTTTCTGGTGATTCCTCCAGCACAAACCTTTGGACCAATCTCGCTGTTTTTTTCCAGCAGCAAAACACTCTTTCCAGATTCAGAGAGCACTTCAGCACACCTAAGTCCTCCGGGACCTGCGCCAACAATAACAACGTCGTATTTTTTCATTATTTTCTAAAATCTACTTTGCTTTTTGATATTCTTGATATTCTCCTGATTTAATTCTTTTCCACCAATCCTCATTGTTCTTGTACCACTCAATCGTCTCTTCGATGCCATCCTCAAAAGAAACTTGTGGCTCCCATCCGAGTTCACTTTTGATTTTTGAAAAATCAATAGCATATCGCTTGTCATGTCCTTTTCTATCTTCGATGTGTTCAATCATTTCCTCTCCAGCTTTCATAGCTTTCAAAATTTCATGAGTAATTTCCATATTCGTCTTTTCCGCATTTCCTCCCACGCAATATGTCTCACCGATTTTTCCGTCATGAAGAATTCTGTCAATTGCTTCGCAATGATCTTTGACATGCAACCAATCTCGAACATTTTCTCCTGTGCCATACACTGGAACTTTTTTTCCCTCAATCAAATTTGTCACAAAAAGAGGAATCAACTTTTCTGGAAATTGATATGGACCGTAGTTGTTTGAACAGTTTGAAATCGTAATCGGCAAATCATGCGTGTGATAGTATGCTCTCACCAAATGATCAGATGAAGCCTTTGAAGCACTATATGGACTTCTCGGATCATAGGGAGTTTTCTCATTGAAAGCTGGATCATCTTTCTCCAAAGAGCCATACACCTCATCAGTTGAAACGTGATGAAATCTTTTGAGACCATTGTTTTTTGCAGCTTCCAAAAGGGAAAGTGTTCCGAGCACATTGGTTTTGACAAAAGAATCACTGTCCAAAATGGATCGATCCACATGAGACTCAGCTGCAAAATGAACCACTGCGTCCACTTTTGAAACCAAATCCATCATGAGCTCCTTGTCACAAATGTCACCTTTCACAAATTCATAATTTGGATTATTTTCAATATCTTTCAAGTTCTCCAAATTCCCAGCATAAGTGAGTGCATCTAAATTAACAATTTCATACTCCGGATATTTTTCCAAAATATGATACACAAAATTCGCACCAATAAACCCCGCTCCACCTGTTACTAATAATCTCATATTTTATTTCTCATTTTAAATATTATGATACGTGTCATACTGAACTTGTTTCAGTATCCCAAGCAAATTCAGCACACGCTAGCATTTTAGGGATCCTGAAACAAGTTCAGGATGACAAAAATAATTACATTAAATCTCCTCTAATCTCATAGCTTTCTGGTCTTTCTCTGAAACAATTGGCGCATCAATCCCATTTTCTTCCAATTTCCAATCAATTCCCAATTTTTCATCATTCCACAGGATTGAGCCTTCTGATTCTGGGTTGTATGCATTCGTGCATTTATATGAAAAAATTGTGTCATCTTCAAGTGCCACAAATCCGTGCGCAAACCCAGCTGGAATCCAGAATTGTTTTTTGTTTTCACCTGAAAGTTCCACGCTGACATGCTGCCCAAAAGTTTCCGAATCTTTCCGGATGTCCACTGCCACGTCCAAAACACGTCCTCGAACAACTTGGATCAACTTTCCTTGAGCAAAAGGCTCTCTTTGAAAATGAAGTCCGCGAAGAACTCCTTTTTGAGACCCAGAAAGATTGTCCTGAACAAACTGGTCCACGATTCCTGCCTCCTCATATCTCTTCTTGTTGAACGTCTCAACAAAAAAACCTCGATCATCTCCAAACACCTCTGGAGTGATGATCAAAAGTCCATCAATTTTTGTTTTCTCAATTTTCATGTCAACAAACCCCAATAAATGTCATCCTGAATTTAGTTCAGGATCCCCAAATAATTGGCACTAAGTTAAATAATACTACGCTTTTTCATTGTATCACATTCTCACAAAAAAATTGAGCTTCGTCGAATCCATTTGATTGCGACGAAGCTTTGTTCTTCTCATCACCCCATCTACGCTCATGCCCATTTCTCCAGTCGACTTTTGCGATGTTTTCTGTTTCTCCTTATATCAAGCAAATTGGATACTGTAACCCATACAACCGCAACCAAAATAACCGGCGCACCCGACAAAATAGCTAGCGTCCATTCTTTCATAATTTTCTCACCCCCTTTGAGAATGGATTAAAGAAAAAATATAACATCAAAAATGTCATCGCCTTTGTTTGAATATACCTTCTATTTCCAATATGTCAATGAAAATTATTCTTCGCTATCAGCCTTTTCAATCTCGCCATTCACAATTGGAAGCTCAATGACAAAAGTTGAACCCTTTCCTTTTCCTTTTGATTCAATGTAGATTTTTCCATTATGATCCTTGATGATTTTTTTGGCCAAATAGATTCCCAATCCTGTTCCATCTGCATTCAACCTCTTTGTGTCTTTTCCGCGAGAAAACTTTTTGAAAAGATATGGGATCTCGCTCTTTGGGATTCCAATTCCAGTGTCCGTAACCGTAACTCGAATGTTTCCATCAGTCTTTCTCACCTTCACCTCAACATGGCCTTTTTCTGTGTATTTGATTGCGTTGTCAATAATATTCGAAATAACTTCCCTAATTTTGTTTTTGTCCATCATGACTTTTGGAACAGGAATTTTTGGCTTATTGAAAATCAGCTTTAAACCTTTATCCTCTGCTCGAAGCTCAAAACTAGCCCTCAAGTCTTTCATAATTTCATCGCAAATCTGAACCTCTTTCATGCTATATTGCATTCTTCCAGCTTCAATTCTGGAAATATTCAAAAGATCTTCCACCAAACCAATGAGTCTCTCGTTGGAAATGTGAATTTTTCCCAAAACTTCTTCAACGTCCTTGTTCACTTTTCCATACAACCCCTCGTCAATCAAAGACAAGTAACCTTTGATTGCAGTGAGTGGAGTTCGGAGCTGATGAGAAGCAATTGAAAGAAACTCCGTTTTCGCTTCATCCAACTTCTTCAGTCTCGCATTTGCTCTCTTCAACTCTTTCGCCAAAACCTCCAGCTCTTGTCTCTGTTTCAATTCTTTTTCAAAACTCCTCTTCAGCAAATAACTTGTAATCAAAATACCGATAAAGAATATAAATTTAACAACATATTCCTCAACACTTTTCGATACAAAGATATAACTAAAAGCAACAATGTTCAACACAACTATCAAAAATTGTGCAGCAAAAACTCTCACGTCTAAAAATCTATACCTAGTAATGGCATAGCCAGCAATAATGGCAAATAGGATTCCTGAGACATATGCAATTGGAATGACACTAATTCCATACGCTGGAAGAAATCCCGTGAAACCTATTGTTCCAAAATTTAAAAGTCCAAAAAAAATAAGCTTTGCTTGTTGTTTTTTGAATCCCTTTGATTTTCGATAAAAAACAATAAACAGCCTATAAACCTCAAAAGAATAAATGAAAAATAAAAATAAGAAAATATGATGAAACAGCCTAGCCTCTGAATGAATTCCCCATCTATAATGAAAAATTCCTTCTGTAAAATAATTCGTAAAAACGTTAATAAGTAAAATGAGAATAAACGTAATATATGTCAAAACAATCAAACTTTTTTTCTTTTTTTCAACAAAAACAACAGAAAAATGATACAGCACTGCCGGAATAAGGATTACAAAGGTATAGATAAATTTTTCCCAGAAAACGGCCTGCGGATTGCTTGTGCTAATCAACAACATGAACGTACAAAAAAGCCACCCAGTAACAGCCAAGGTGAACAATGAAAAAGTAATGCTCAATTCAGATCTCCAGTTCTTGCTTAAAACAAAAAAACCCAACCAAAAAACAAAAATGGCACTGATCAGAGGAATTACTTGTGTTATGCTCCAGGAATAAAAATTCATAACAAAAAGTCATAAACATATTTATAAAATACATATCAAATATACCATAAAAATAGTTTTTAGAGAAAATAAAAAGCTGCCTTCTCCACAATAGTGGATCAGGCAGCCTATCTCTCCCAACACAATCAAGCTCCTTCGAACTCGTATGCTGAGAGGTCTGAATTGAGCGAAGACCCTCCAGACCATTCGGTTTTCACTTTCCTTTCTCCCTCCTTCATCACTTTCCCAAAGTTTACCTCCGGAGAAGGATGAAATCCCATTTCTCGAAATGCCTGCTCAACAAGGCGAATCGCCTCAGTGTTGACAGACATGAAATTACGAGATCTAAGAATTTCTGGATTATCCCTGAAAACAGCTGCAATAGCTGTTGCCTCAGAAAAACACCCAAAAAGTCGCTGGGGAGACAACGTCAGTTGATTCAACGCGATGTTTGAAATAGACGCAACATCATATTTCAAATTAGTGTTGAAGGTATTTCCTGCATCCTGCCTCTCAACAACTAATCCCATTTTGACAGCAGTTCTATACTCTCGTCTAGAGAAGTTGCTTGGCCGACATACATCAACCACGCAGATTCCATCAGGATGAGTAATGTCTTTAAGTATCCCCGCGGTCAGACGGACACTCTCATGATGGTTACAAGCCACCACAAGCTTCACATCATTGATGCCATCAAAAGGTTTTTCCTCCTTTTGAGACACAAAAATGAGATTATCAAATCCCGCCTTTTTAAGAGCACATCTCACAACAGAACCTAAAAACCCATTGGGTCCAATGATCATCACTCTGTTAGTAGGCGAAATCCCTTTTCTCTTGATCACTTCGGCAACATCACGCCACAATTCAATGGCTGTTCCGTTGTCACCGATAGTGAAAATGACTTGAGGATAATGTTTTTTGAGACTAACAATCTCCTCTTCTGAGAAAAGCCGCTTAGTGGAAGCTCCGAAAAGCACCACTTTCGCCCCACGCCGAATGACATCTTTAATAGCGAGTAAAATGTATCCTTTGATGCGTGTTTTCTTTTCCTCATATGCACGCATCGCAGTAACATCATCTCTATTTTTTGGAGACATAAGCTCTTTGGAAATCGCATTGATCCCCACAAAGCGACCTTTGAATCCATCAAGATGAAGTCGAAGAGCATATGCAAAAGGCTTTCTCCAAAATAATGATGTTATCCCAAGAAAACCCCGCTCAACGTCATTCTGGAAGTTAGTTATGTAAGCAATGTCCAGAGAGAAATCCCCTTCAATCAACTTTTTGATTCCAACCAAGCCTCTGTACAAATCAGAGGCCACCATGAAGACAAGCTTCATAGCGAAATCCATGATACGTTTCATGGCTATTATCCTCCATTGATTTCAACTAGTAGCTTTTCAATCCGCTTCATGACCTTTTTTGTCCCTGTATCCAAGTCACACCTGGAAGGATTATTAAGATCGCAAATCGGCTCGCCAAAGCTCACAGTTATTTTTCTTGAACAATAATGAATTGCCATCGGAACGATCGGCGCCCCAGTCTCCTTATGAAGACATGCAACACCTCTTTTGCCGGGCAATAACATTTCATCAGTTCTATTCATCGCACCTTCCGGAAAAATGAATAATCTTTCTCCATTTTCGAGTGCCAAAATGCCCTCCGAAAGAACATCTTTCAATGACATTTTTTGGCGCTCTTTTTTGCTACGCGATTTTACCGGAATGCAATTGCTGATCTGGATCCACGCTGCCACAAAAAGAGAAACTGGAAAGATAAACGGCCACTGGAAATGAATCCAGGAAAAATACTTCGCAAAAGCCAAATAACGAACCGGCAAAAACTTTCCGGCATTGTGCATGGCAATTGCAACAGCCGTTATTATTCCATCCAACGGATTAACATGATTTGCCGCAAAAATCACGGCACCATTCACTTCTTTCAACTTTTCCAAACCTTTAACCTCAAAGCCATACAACTTGAGGATAGGAAGAAAAATGTGAAAGCAGCACATTTGAAAAACTCGTGCTTTCTTATTCATTTTTACCCTCCTCAATGGGCTTTGATTTTAATGTGAATTTTAATTTTCACACGAATATAAACCACGAAGGAACCTTCCTTGTGGCTATTTTTCAAAGAATTCGCCACAAATATGTGACTTATATTTATAGCATACTTTTTTAATCTTGTAAAGGATTTGTGAACAAAATTCGAAATTATACTTTTCAAACTGCCCCGAATACCCTCAAACAAGCCAAGAAAGTTCATGCCTACATTGTAAAGCATTTCTGGACAAAATGCTAGTTTTTCCCTAATTTCAACGGCTCACACGATAGCATGAGCCGTTGAAATGTGTGTTTATATTCAAAAAGCATCCTATTCCATCTCCTTCAAAACCCTGAAAAACTCTTGGGCGGTTTTTTTTCCAGTTGCACCTCGGTCTTCTCATCTTTCTGTCATTCCAAGCATTGCAATTCCTCAAACCCTGCTCTAATGACCGTCAACTGAGTTGTTCTCAAATGATCCAATTCATCTAGGGAAAATAACTGATTATCTATCACTTCTTGACCAGTAAATTTTTCAGGAGAAATATTCGTAGTGCCAATATAATAAGGCATGTAGCTCACAGGAAAAGGATAACATTCTTTTTTGTCCCTTATTTCAATAGGGCATTTTGCAATTATCTTTCTATATCCAAATAATTTGAATTTTTCAATTTCCATTCCCCCTTCTTCCTTACATTCTCTTTTCATGGCCTGCTCAATTGTCTCACCCGACTCAATGTGTCCTCCTGGCAACTCCCATCCTCGTTTCGTCTTGGTTAACATTATTTGATTCTGATACACTCCCACGCAAAACACTGCTGTGCACAATTCACATGGTGGCAAACTAGCACTCAAATAAAACTCCCATGAAATGTTCTCACTCCACTCACCTTCAATAATTTTTTTATCTTTCATATGATAATTATCTTGAAAAAAGCTCAATCTATGTTATGTTTTACCTATACCATAAAATCATAACATATGAAAAAAATAGTAGCTATTGGTGGAGGAGAAATTGGAGGATTCGGAAAACCAATCGAAACAACAGAGTTAGACAAACAGATTGTCAAATTAACTAAAAAAAGAAACCCGAAGGTTCTTTTTCTTCCAACAGCCAGCAATGATTATGAACAACACAGAAAAAATTAAAAAACTACTGACAAAATTTGTTTCGATACCCAGTTTTGTTGATAGCAATAATAACGAAGAAAAGATAACTCTGGAGATAGCAAAATTTTTCAAAGTTAATTTTTCTGAATATAAAAAAATTTCAATCCAAGTTGAAGCAAATCGCCACAATTTACTATTTATACCCAAATCACCAAAAATTATTTTTTGTTGCCATCTGGACACCGTGCAACCAAGTCAAAAGAATCAACTAGAAGTCAAGTTTGAAAATGACAAAGCCTATGGACTAGGAACAAAGGATATGAAAGGAGGATGGGTATCTTCCTTGCTTGCCACAAAAAAACTAACTCAAAAAGATAGAGAGAAAGTAGGATTTCTTTTCTATTGTGATGAAGAATACGAGCAAAAAGGAATGAAGGTGATGGCAAAAAATCACAAGCAAATTCCTGCGAGTGTTGAGTGTTTGGTTTCACCAGAATCAAGATTTAACTTAGCTTACGGCTCCAGGGGCTATGCATTAATTGAAATTGAAATAACAGGAAAAAAAGCACACACCGCTCGCCCATTTCAAGGCACAAATGCTGGAGAAAAAATGTATGAGTTATATGAAAAATTATCAAAATCAATCGAAAAGAAAAATAATTTAGGAGAAACAACCATCACTCTTGTTGGCGCAACAATTGGATCATTAGATGAAAGCAAAGGCATCGTTTCACAATTTAACAGCGTGCCTGATTATGCAAAGGGTATTTTTTCTTTGAGAATATCTGACACAAAACTCACTGAAGAGCTTTTGAAAAATAAAATTGAAAAAACCATAAAAAATCTTAACGTACCCGGCTATTTACTAAAAATAAAGGAATTTCAATCACCTGGACTAATTGCAAGTCAGAAACTTTTAAATAAGTTTACACGTTCTGCAAAAGAAGCTGGGTATTCCATCGATCTCGCAGACCCAGCTCTTGCTGGATATAATGATGTTCTAATGTTAAGTGCTCAAACAGGAATTCCACTGATTGGATTTGGCCCATATGGAGAAAACAATCACAGTCTGAATGAGTATGTTTCCGTTCAATCCATAGAAGACACTGCTAATATATTCGAGAGATTTATTGTTAACTTCTAAATTATTCCATCTCCTTCAAAACCCTGAAAAACTCTTGGGCGGTTTTTTTCCAGTTGAAATTTCTCACTTGAATTGCACCCCGGTCTTGCATTTTTCTTCTGAGATTTCCATTGATGATGAGCTCTTTGATGGCGAGTGCGATTTCATCAAGCCTGTCTGAGTCCACCATGATTGCGCTTGCCCCCACTGTTTCAGGCATGGAAGAATTGTTTGAAACAATCACTGGAATTCCTGAACTCATGGCTTCCAAGGGAGGAAACCCAAATCCCTCAAAAAAGGATGGGTACACAAAAACTGAAGCAAGGCTATACAAAAAAGGCTTGTCTTCATTTTGAACAGAGTTAATCACGATAATGTCTTCTCTATATTTCGATTTCCGAATCTCGTCGTAAATCTCTCTTGCTTTCCATCCACTCTCACCAGCAATAACCAATTTGAAACGATTTACTTTTTTGTTTCCAAGTCCCCTCAAGTAATTGAATGATCTCACGATGCCCACGATATTTTTTCTTGGCTCAATTGTTCCGAAGTATAAAATAAAATTGAAAGGAAGATCATATTTCTCTTTGACGGCAAGAAGTTTTGGATCGTTTCTGTTGATGAATCCAAAATCATTTGAAATCCCGTTGTGAATGACATTTATTTTCTCATCCTCTATTCCATAATAATTCACAAGATCATCCCTTGTTGAAGACGAAACTGCAACAATTTTGTGCGCTTTTTTTGCAAGCTTTTTTGGGTTCACAAACATGTGCCACATTCTTCTTTTGAGAGAAAAAGTTTCTGGAAAAATCTCAAATGAGAGATCGTGAAAAGTGACTAATAATTTAGTCTTTTTTGAAACTGAAACAAAATTAATGTTGGGAGAAAAAAACACATCCACCCCACCAATCATTTTGTCGATGTGTGGCCATCCGAGATACCAAAACATGAAATTCAAAATCTTGTTTGGAAAGAAAAAAATCTTCACTTTCACGTTTGAATATTTTCGTGTCCATGACAAATCAACTCTATTATTTCTAAACGAGTTAAAAAACAAAATATATTCATTATTTTTATCCTTTTGAAACAAGTTATCCAAAAGATTGATTGCGTATTCTTCAACCCCTGTTCTTCGTCCCTCGGTCAAACATCGAATATCAATTCCTATTTTCATATCCATCCACTTGCATTAATGCTATTTGTTTTTCCTGAAATAATGAAAAACAAATACTACCCAAAACCCAAGAAAGACTCCGAGACTAAGTGAAATAGCAAGCATTTTATAGAAATTAATTTTGTTTTTGGCAATATATGGCTCATCAGAAACTATCTTGAACCAATTTGAAATTTTTTGATCTTCATTGAGCCTCTCTGTTTTTTGATTCACAATGTCCACAATGGAGTCTGCAATTTTTTGAGATTCATCCATTGAATTTGTGACATAGGTCACTTCAATTAGTTGCGAAGAAAGTCTTTTGGATTCTATTTTCAAATCACCTTTAACTCCAGAATTGCTGGATATGTCATTTTTGAACCTTCCTGAATCCAACCACTTCACAATCGTATCAGCAAATCTCTCATCAGCCTGAAGACGATAGAACTCATCATTGTCATCTCTGTACACTGAGCCACTCCTCTTGCCTGCTCGAGTCACATCAACATTCAAATAGGTTTTGTAGTTATCAGGAAGTAAAAAATAAAAATTCACACCCAAAAGAAGTGTGACTAAAATCGTCCCTATAAATATCTTGATATTTTTTTTGAAAATTTGTATGTATTCTTTGAGTTCCATATCTTTTTTGTGTTACGTGTTTGTGTCATGCTGAACTTGTTTCAGCATCTCAAGCTAATCCGGCGCATGCTAATATTCAGGGATCCTGAAACAAGTTCAGGATGACAACTTAAATAAAATTTGTCACTTTGCTGCTCTTTCTTAATCTAGCCAATTTTATCTCGATTGTAAAGACTTATGTTTTTTCAATTCAGCTTCTACATACTCTTTTATTTTCTTTTTAAAAATATTTCTGTCGAACTTCAAAGCCTTTTCTCTAATGTAGTTGCTGTCATATTTCCCGGCGTCAAATCCCCTCACGGTTCTCATAATACCCTCTTTTGTTTGTTCTGAAAAAAATTCACCGGTTTTCCCTTCTTCCATGTGCTCCACAATATCACCACCCCTAAATGCAATGAGTGGCCTTCCTGACGCCATTGCCTCAATCGCCACAATCCCAAAATCTTCTTCTTGCGGGAAAACAAAGGCCTTGCACTCAGCATAATATTTCGTCAACTCCTTATCCTCGACTCTTCCTAGAAACTCAATGTTTGAATTGGCCATTTTCTTGAGTCTGTTCATCTCAGGTCCTCGTCCAATAATTTTCAATGGAATCCCCATCTCATTGAACGCTTCAATTGCAATGTCATTTCTCTTATACGCAATGAGACGTCCCACCATCAAAAAATAATCTTTCATTTGAGGTTTCCTATTTTCAACATAAAATCGATCGATTTCAACAGGAGGATTAATGACGATAGAATCTCTTCGATAATACTTTTGAATCCTTCTGGCAACAAAATTAGAATTGGCAATAATCTTATCCACTCTGTCCACACTCACGCGATCCCAAATTCTGAGATAGTTCACAAAAAATGGAACTAGCTTTTTGACCACTCCTGGAAAACTGAAATCCCTCGTGTATTTTTGGCAATCATCCCAAGCATAACGCATTGGAGTGTGCATATAGCAAATGTGTAATGTTTCCGGTCCCGTCACGATTCCTTTTGCATAACTCGAGGAGTCAGAAAGAACAATGTCATATTTTGAAAAATCAAATTGCTCCACCGCAATTGGCATGAATAGAGGAAAAATTCTATGTCTCTTCTTTGTAAGAGGAAATTTTTGAAGAAATGATGTGTGAATTTTTCGATCATCAAAAGCACCATGCATGAGTTTTCTGTCATGCACAATTGTATAGATGTGAGCATGTGGGAAAATCTCTGAGAAACACTCCAGCACTCTCTCTGCACCACCATATTGAACTAGATAATCATGAACTAATGCTATTTTCACTGCAGACTATATTATGAATTATTGTTTCTTCTTTTCACCAAAACTCCTATTGTTTTTAGTATAATTTGAATGTCTAAAAGCAACGACCAATTTTCAATGTAATACAAATCGAGTTTATACTCATCTTCAAAATTCAAATCAGATCTTCCTGACACTTGAGCAAGTCCCGTTGCTCCTGGCTTGATTGTGAGAAGCCTCCTGTGATATTCCAAATATTTCTCAACTTCTCTTTTCTGATGAGGTCTTGGACCGACAAGACTCATATCTCCTTTGAGAACATTGAAAAATTGAGGAAACTCATCAATGGAATATTTTTCAATGAAAGTTCCAATTTTCGTTTTTCTTGGATCATCTTTAATTTTATATAAGGGTCCTTTCCTCACACTTCTCTCTTCAATTAACTTCTTTTCAAATTCAAGTGCCTTCTCAAAATTAGGATTTTTCTTATCAATGCAATATTCCCATTTGAAATATCTAAGCTTATACACAAAAATTTCTTTTCCACGTGACCCCACTCTTTTGTTCTTATATATCACTGGTCCTTCTTTGTCTTCAAGTTTAATCAAAATCGCAACAACCACCAAAATTGGCAAGGTTAGGATAATAGCAATCAGAGCACCAGCAATATCAAAAATTCTTTTCAAAATTTTTCCCCATCCCTCAAGTGGAGTGTGCATTACTTCCAAAATAGGCTCTCCATTGATGGAGCGCATTTCAAATTTAATCGTTTGAAGAGCTGTTGGAACAAAACGATATGTAATGTTATTGATTGCACAATAATCAATCAATTTTTCCAAATCTTCATCTGGGATTGAAGAGTCACAAACAATAATTTCGTCAATTCCTTTTTCTTTCTCAATTTTTTTGACAACATTGAGCCTTGCAGTTTCGATTTCATCAATAATTTTATATCCCAATCTTGGTCGCCTTCGAATCATATTTGAAAAAAGACACAACTTTCCATTTCTTCCAATCAGAAGAACCCTGTGAACTCCAATCCCTTTCTTCACCACAAGCCATTTTTGAATATAGTTGAGCGCCAAACGTGCAAATGAGACATAGAATGTCATCAAAAGCCAAGCCAAAAGAATAATGAAACGAGAAGAAAACCATTCTCGTTTCAAAAATATCAGCATGATAATGAGCATAAGTCCAATTGAAGTGGCTGTAAAAACTTTCAAAAATTCTCTCCAGAATTTTCGAGTAGCTCGAATGTCATACAATCCCTCAATCGCAAATATCAACACAAAAATAGGAGCCACTGTGAGTGCCACCCTAAAAAAATCACTAAAAGAAAAAACGTTCGCTAAAGACCCGAGCTCAAAAGTAGTCATTGCCCACTCAGACTCACGAATCCAAAAAGCAGTTGCGGAAGCCCCAAGAATCATCAAAAAATCTACTGGGACTTGAACTGCACTAAAAAACAATTCTGATTTCTTCATATTTTTTAGAAAAGAATATATGCGTCCTCTCTGACTTCTATAATACCTAAAAAAAGAAAATTTAACAATTATTAAGATAAATCTGTAAGCCGGATTCTGTTTCATCAGCTCGAAAGCTGATTTGCAACCATTTATCTAGCCATATTGTTGCCAATATGATCATAAGCGGCACTCTCACTTTTCATCGATAAATCAATGAAAAATGAACACGACCTTGCACTCAAATAAGGATTTTGCCGTTTCACCCCCAGCATTACTGTTGGGGCTCATCCCGACAAGTCGGGATGATTTCACTTTCGCAAGTGAAATCGTCTCTGCTCGCACCTCTTTATTATATCACAAAAATGAAATAACTTAGATGGGTGTTACCCACTATCTTTTCGCCTCAAGGGCGATGAGTGTCCGGACTTTCCTCCCTGCCCCAAAGGGACACGGCGATTGCTCGATTTATCTTAATAATTGTTAAATTTTAAATAACTGTATATTCCTCATTTACAGTCAATCTTAGCATATTTGAGCCATTTTGTCAATTGACACTGGACATCAACAACGCTATAACTAAATAGATGTGTTCGTTAACAAAACAGGACTTTCAACCCCAATTCTGGAGGTTTTAGGCTATGAGTACAAATATCTTTAAAATAATTGAACTATTTTTACATTTAGCACAAGAAACTACTATTGAAAATAGAGCAGCGATCATTTTGAAATTATTGCATAGAAGAGCATTGGATCCCAAAAAAGATCGGAGCTTTATCAATCTTCAAATAGGAAGAGGTGGTGCTCTTGATCTAAATCTGTATTTCGATGAATTTAATCTTAGAAGTTTCACGAAAGCTCATACTCAAATCAATATCTCTTCGCCTATAAATGGATATGATCCACAAATCACACGAGGGCCTTATCAAATGACTAATATCAAAAAAATAAATTCTACGCTCGATGCTCTTTTAAAACTTTTAGATGAGCACAACAAAGATACTGACACTCCTAGGAAAGTTTCAAACACTGAACTATTACCTAGGTCCAAAAACTTACACAATAATGCCCCGCTCACAGGCGCTCTTCGAAAGGCTACGTATCCTGATTTTCTTCCACCCAACCTTAATTCTCAAGATAGCAGAACTTATCTTAAGAATACCACAACAGATCCTTTAAAGGTGCCCTTAGCTATTGGTGATGTTACTAATTTTTATCTCGAATGTGTTTCTGAATCCACCAAGCAAAATACACCAAAAGAACAAAAATTCATCAAGGGAGGCAATGGAAGCATTATCGCTTCAAAAAAGAAATCCCCTAAAAAAAAGAAAAAAGTTCTAATTAAGCCAGTTTCTGTAAATTCAAGAAAACTCTCAGCACAGAAGCCAAAGGAGTCTACAAAAAAAGACCTCGAGCTCATACTTCTAGGCTTAGTTGAATCTATTTTCGCAGGACACGCAAAAACACCTCAAGAAGAAGCTCTTGAATCTAAACTCAATGAAAAAATTAAGGAACAAAAATTAGATGTTCGACTTTTCATTGAAAATCGAGTTATCTTCTTTCTTAACAATGCAACTCAGGAGGTTATTGAAATTGAATACCCTTCTTGAAAAAAAACCGCCGATCGTTCCGAGAACGATTGCGCGGTTTTCTTTTTTTTCATTTTCTTTAATCTCTTTCTCAACTCTCAAATCTCTCACTCACTTCCTCACTTCAACTCCGAGATTAGTCTCGAGCTCATTCATGATACCCTCCATGATTGTGTCCACTTCTTTTCGCTCAAGTGTTCTTTCTTTTGAACCAAAAATAATTCTGAAAGCAAAACTATTCTTGTTTTCTCCTTCAATTTCAAATATGTCAAACAAATCAACATCCAAAATCAATTCGCCTCCCACTCCTTGAATGCTACTCAAAATGTCGTCCACTCTCACATCACTTCCGCACAACATCGAAATGTCTCTTGTGACATCGGGATATTTTCTGATCGGCTCAAACTCTCTTTCTCCTTGTGACAACTCCTTCAATTTCTCAGTGTCAATTTCAAGCATGGCCACTCTTTTTTTGATTGAGTATTCCTCCAGCACCATCAAATCAATCTCGCCTACTCTTCCGATTGTCTCCCCACTCTCCCCAACATGAATGACTGCGGATCTGCTTGGATGCCATGGAGAATTTGAATCACTACCATCAGCTTCTTGAAAATAGAAATCGTAAATTCCCATTTTTGAAATCAATTCACTCACAAAACCTTTCGCCTCAAAAAAAGTTTCCGCTTTTTTGTCAGCTTCCAAAACCACCGCACCAACAAGCTTTCTTTTTTCTTCCACGGCAGAGTCTCCGTCTCGATAATATTCCCTTCCAATTTCAAATAATCTTATTTCTGAAAAATTCTTCAAATTTTCTCGCACAAAATTGAGCATTCCAGGAATCAAACTAAGTCGCATGAGCTCCTGGCTTGGATTCATTGGATGCTCAAGTTCAAAATGTTTTGCTTCATCAATTCTCATAATCTCAGCATCTTTTTTGCTATAAAATGAATATGCATAGGTTTCAGAAAAACCAAAACCAACCATGAACTTTTTGAGACTCATTTCAAAAGAAACATTCGAATCAATGCTGGCTGTCCTCACTACTCCGAGCATTTCTTGAGGTTCCACATGATCATATCCATAGATCCTTCCGATTTCTTCAATCAAATCTTCTTGATTTTGAAGATCAATTCGAAAAGTTGGAATTGTCACCTCAAAAACTCTTTCTCCCTGATCCTCCACTTTCATTTTGAGGGATTCCAAAATTTTTCTCACCTTTTTCTCTTCAACTTCACAACCCAAGAGCCTGTCCACATAATCCAAGTTCAAATCAATTTTCCATTCTTCAACATGATTTGGATAAACATCTAGCAAATCAACTTCTTGTCCCCCAGCAATTTCTTTGATCAAATCAACAGCTTTCCTTGCAGCTTTTTCAACCAAATTTGGATCCAGTTCTTTTTCAAATCTGTCTGATGATTGTGTTTTGAGTCCATGTCTCATTCTTGATTTTCGAACTGATATAGAATTAAGGTTAGCTGATTCCAAGAGAATATTTTTTGTATTTTCTGAAATTCTACTATTTTCTCCTCCCATCACTCCAGCCAAAGCCAAAACTTCATTTTCATTTGCAATAACAAGATCATCTGAGGCAAGCTCCCTGTCCGTTCCGTCCAGTAAAATTATTTTTTCTTTTTTTCTTGCATTTCTTACATGAATCTCAATTCCGTCCTTATTTCCTATTTTGTCAGCATCAAAAGCATGCATAGGCTGACCGAGCTCAATCATCACATAGTTTGTCGCGTCCACAATATTATTGATTGAATTTTCTCCAAGCACTTTCAGTCTCTTTTTAAGCCAATCTGGGGATTCTGTAACCTTTATACCCTCAATCAAAATCCCAGTGTATCTTGGACATAATTTTTCATTTTCAATTTTAACAGAAATTCTATCTCGATCTTCAAATTCAGCTTTCATTTCTGCTAAATTCAAACTCTCATAATCATAATCCATCTCCCTTCCTTCTACGGCACTAATTTCTCTCACTAATCCTACATGTCCCATCATGTCATGTCCTCTGTTTGAAAGAATGTCCAGATCAATAATGTAGTCTTCTTTCAAATCAAGTTCGTCTGAAAGATTCTTTCCTATTTGAGCGTTTTCATTCAAAACCATGATTCCTTCGTGATCACTTCCAAGACCAAGTTCGTCTTCGGCGCAAATCATTCCACAAGATTCAATTCCTCTGATTTTTGATTTTTTGATTTTAAAATCTCCTGGCAAAACTGTTCCGATCAACGCTACAGGAACTTTTTGACCTTTTGAAAGATTTGGAGCGCCACAAACAATTTGAAGCTTTTCTGTTCCCACATCTACACGAGCAACTCTCAATCTGTTCGCATCTGGATGACTCGCAACTTCCAACACATGTCCAACAACAACACCCTCCAGTTTTCCTCCAATTTTTTTCACCTCCTCTACCTCAAAGGCATGCTTTGTCATTTTTTGAGCCAATTCTTGTGGGGACAGATTTGTATTTGATAATTCTTTTATCCAGCTATATAAATATTTCATATTCTTTTATTTTTCAATTTAAAATTCAATTACGCTGTCATCCTGAACTTGTTTCAGGATCCCCTTGTTTCAGCACATGTTTCAATAATATTCTGGGATTCTGAATCAAGTTCAGAATGACATGTTATATACTATAACTCAAAATTGTTTGATGAACCTCAAGTCTCCACCGTGAAACAATCTGATGTCATCAATCTTGTGTCTCATCATGGCAATTCTCTCAATTCCAAATCCCCAAGCAAATCCTTGATATCTTCCTTTCTCATATCCCGCCGCCTCAAAAACAGCCTGATTCACCATCCCAGCTCCACCAATTTCAATCCATCCGGTTCTTCCACAAGTTGAACAACCCTTTCCATCACAAACTGTGCAACTAATGTCGAACTCAAAACTAGGTTCTGTGAACGGGAAGAAACTCGGACGAATTCTCACGTCAACATCTTTTTTGAAGAACATTGAAAAAAATTGTTGTGCAATATTTTTGAAATGACCAACATTGACATCATCTCCCACAACTAAAGCTTCGAATTGATAGAAAGTATGGTCATGGGAAGCATCTGTTGCTTCATTCCGAAAACACTTCCCCGGGGCAATCACCCTGAAAGGAGGTTTGTGACTCTCCATATAATGAATCTGCATTGGAGATGTGTGCGGCCTCAGAGCTTTCCTTTCTCCATCTTTCCCTTTGATCCAAAAAGTATCCCAAGCATCTCTAGCTGGATGATTCTCTGGAATATTTAGCTTATCAAAATTATACTCTTCTGTTTCAATCTCAACACCGTCAGTCACGTCAAACCCCATTGAAGAGAAAATATCAATCAACTCACTTTGAATTTGAGTAATGAGATGCAAATGTCCCACCTCTTTCTTTTTTCCTGGGATAGTCACGTCAATTCTGTCTTTCAAAAGACTAGCTTGCGATTTGATGTTTTTTTCCAATGCGTCAATCTTTGAAGCTATTTCATTTTTCACCTCATTTGCAAGAGGACCGATCTTTTTTTTCTCATCCACACTCAAATCCTTGAGACCCTTCAGAGCCTCACCTAACTCACTTTTTCTTCCCAAATATTTCACTCGAATGTCGTTTAGTACATCCAAATCAGAAACATTTTCGATTTCTCCGAGAAACTCGCTTTTGATGTTTAATATTTTCTGTTCAAGCATTTTTTTATACTACATATAATGTCATTCCGGAAAATATATTTTTCAAATTGAGGAACGAAATTTAGAAAAATAATTTATCCGGAATCTACACTTAATATAACTACAGATTTTATTTATTTTACTGTAATCAGTTAAGAATGGATTCCGGATAAGTTAATTCCTAAGGACTCGTACCTTGTCCAAGAAATTATACTTTCCGGAATGACACAACGTAAAAATCTATCTATTTATGTCAATTTAAAGTGTAACTCAAAAAGGTTTGAAGGTCAAAATAAAAAAGAAGCGTAAGTCGGGTCATTATAAACCCGACTTACGCCTAGACTCATCCACTACATCAAGAATGGGGGCAGCCACACCTCTCAGAACACTACTATTCTGAGATATCTCAGTTTAGTTACCTCAAAGGCTCACCAGCTTCCCTTCTTGCTGTAATTGCAACCTTACAATCATCATTCAATTCCCAGCGCACTCTTGCCTTGCCTCCTATTACCTCGGTAATTTTAAGAGCGTGTCCAGCTTTAGAGCAATCTTTTCGATTATCTTCAATATGAGCGAGAAGATAATCTATTGTTACTAACTTTCCATCATCCCCCTCCAACTCAATGCCAGCAACAATTCCAAAGCATTCTGTTGGAGTATGATTGGTCATCATGCTTGAGACAAAACCAACATCCCGGATGTGATCTCTGCTATACAAGATCTTAAATCTCTCCACTCTTCTCCCGCCCCAACGCTGAGTCACCTCTTCCGCCAGTTCGCGATTTCTTTCGCGACATACATTAATCAAGTACCAACAAAGAAGCCCCGCGACGCTCAGTGCAAAAACAACAATTGTTCCATCCATCCTCTCCTCCTTAAAAAACGATGTTTGATAATATTGACGTTGCAAAAAAATTTTTGCACAAAAACACAGAAATGTAAAGAAAAACCCCGATGAATCGGGGTTTTTCTTTTGATTCTAATCAGCTACTACTCAAGCTTTATGTAACTATGTCATCCTGAACTTGATTCATGATCCCCAAGTATTAGCACTAGTGATATTATTCTGGGATTCTGAAACAAGTTCAGAATGACATGTCTATTAAAAAGGTTATCTAAAATACTTCCTAAAAGACAATTTTTCTGAAATTATGTTTTCCAACTTTGACCACCTTTCCGTCATGCTCCTTGGTTAGAACAAAATTTACATCTGTAATTTTTTCTCCGTCTATACTCACTCCGCCTTGTTCAATTTTTCTTCGAGCGTCACCTTTGCTGGTTGCCAAGCCAAACTCAACCATAAAATCAGTAATTGCCGCACCACTTTTGGTTTTTGCTTCCTCAACCTCATCTGGAATCTCCTTGTTTTGAATGGTTTTGACAAAATATTCCTGAGCCTCACTGGCATCTTTTTCACTTCTAAAAAGTTTCACGATCTCAAAAGCAAGTTTCATTTTTGCATCACGAGGATTTTTCTTGATGTCCAAATCCTTGATTTCTCCCAAAGAAAGCTTGGTGCATCCAATGAACAATGGTTTGATCATTCCATCAGTGACACTCATCACCGCGCCATACAAATCATTTGAAGAAAGATCCAAAAACACTCCGGTTCCGGTTGATTTTGACATAAGCTCACCTGTTTTTTCGTCAGCAATCAAATTCGCCGCCACAACAAACTTGTTTTTTCCCTTCAATTTCTGAAGCAGTGTTCTTCCTGCAAGTGCATTGAAAATCTGATCCGTTCCACATAGCTCAACATCAACGTCCATCGCCACACTGTCATATCCTTGCATGAGAGGATACATGAACTCATGAACATAGATCGGCTTTTCTTCTTTCATTCTTTTTTCAAACATGTCCCTCTCAAGCATTTGCTGCACAGTGAAATTGCTTGCCAATTCCAAAACATCACCAAAATTCAATTTTCCTAGCCACTCAGAATTGTGCTTCACCTGCACAGGATTTTCTTTGTCTTCAAAAGAAAGAATGTTTTTCACTTGCTCAACCCATCCTTTGAAATTTTCTTCAACTTGTTCTTTGGTTTGCTTCACTCGAGCTGCTCCTTTGTCAGTTGGATCCCCAATCATTGAAGTGAAGTCCCCAATCAAAAAAATAACTTCATGACCAAGCTTTCTGAAATCCTCCAAAAGAATCAGATTCTGAGCGTGTCCCAGGTGAAGTGCAGCAGCTGTTGGGTCAGCACCCATGTAGAACCTTAGCTTCTCCCCACTCATCAGTTTTTCTTTGAGCCCTTCTTTTGTTGGCAAAATCCCATCCTCAGAAATCACTCCTCTCTCCAAAATCTCGTCTATTCTTTTTTCATCAGTAACAATGTTCATTTATATATCTTTTAGTATTTTTTATGCTTAAATAGTAACACCTCTCTGGAAAATTTTCAATTCAACAAAAGCACTGTCATCCTGAACTTGCTTTGCCTCGCCTAGGGCGGGATTCAGGATCCCCTTATCTCAGCACACGTTTCAATAATATTCCGGGATTCTGAATCAAGTTCAGAATGACAAGCAACGTGAGTTTAAATTTCACGTCAGTGAAAAGACGGTTTTTTCCAAATTGCATCATCCGCTCCCAATTTTTCCAATTTTTTTGACATGACAGGGTTTACAGAAAAGCCCACTACTTTTTTGGTTTGCTTTTTCACCTCATCCAAAACCGTATCAGAAGTGATCTTGTCTTTTTTCAAATGATAATCTAAATATACAACATCAAACATCTTGCCACTCTCTTTAAAACTCTTGAACGTCTCGAAATATTCCAAACAAATATTCTCACCGTCATGCAGATGTCTGATCTGTTTCATTCCAAATTTCCTGTCATCAATAAGTGCGATTCTTAGCATTTAGTTGATTGGTTAATTAGTTAATTAGTAAATTAGGAAAAGTAATTAGACTTCTCCATCTCAAGTCTCACATCACAAATTTCAAGCCTCATTTCATGCAACATCCTGCTGGAACGTAGTTTTTGCTTTTGGCGTCTTCAATGCTTTCAAAGCAAACTCTGTTTTCTTCTTTGATCCTTGTTGCCCAAGAACATGTCTTTTTGTGATATTTGTTTGAATTTTTACTTCCCACAAATTCACATTTCTCACTTTTCTCATTTGCCACACTCCCTCCATCTTTTGCCCCCAAAACATTAGATTCAGAAACTCCCATCGCCACACAACTCCCCGAGTCACTGAGCTTGACCACCTGATTCTCTGGAACTTTTTCAATGACCAATGGGTCTTTTTGCCAATCAGATCCTTTGAGAGCTCCTATTTCAAAAGAAATGACACTCACCAAAACCATTGCTAAAACCACAACGATTTTTTGCTCATATCTCTCCCAGAACTCTTTAATGACATTTTTCATACTCTTTCTCAAATCTCATATCTCAAATCTCATTCACTAGTTGACATAAATGAACAATCTGATATACTATATTCTGTTTAGTTGTATTAATTATAAACGTTTTTACGTTTTCCGACTAGACCGGATAATTTCTGAAAAATTCTAAATTTTAAATATTTGATCGCTGGGCTTAGCTATTCTAGAAACTAGACAATGCTGACTTCCAGTAAGATAAAATTATGGCACATCGTAAAGCCGGTGGATCAACACAACTTGGTCGCGATTCGATATCAAAAAGACTTGGAGTCAAGATCTTTGGTAGCGAAAAAGTAAAAACTGGAAACATCATCATTCGTCAAAGAGGAACAAAATTTCACCCAGGTGAAAACGTGAGAAGAGGAGAAGATGACACAATCTATGCAATCAAAGACGGGTTTGTGAAATTCACCAAGAAAAAAGTGAAAAGCTTCACAGGAAAAATCGTAAGAAGAAGATTTGTAAACGTACAAGATAAAGCTGAGTAAATTTTCGAAATAAAAAAGACCGCTTCATTTGAGGCGGTTTTTTTAGTATACAAATTACAAATTAATCTGAGTAGCAATCGTTTTCTATTGTCACCCCGGAAAGTATAATTTCTTGGGCGAGGTACGAGTCCTTAGAAATTAACTTATCCGGGGTCCATTCTTAATATAACTTCGGATAATATTTATCCACTACAGCTAAGTGAGAATGGATTCCGGATAAACTATTTTTCTCAGATTCGTTCCTCATCTGGAAAAATATGTTTTCTGGAATGACATAAAAAAAATGAAAAATAAAAAAATCCCGGGGCGACATGAGAGTCACTCCCGGGATTTAGACCTCCTCCAAAGGTCATCTAGATAAATACAGCAAGATTAGTCCATGTATTCCACACAATTGACCAATCATAGTAATAACGAAGCCAAACATAAATCATGGCCATAAAAACGGTGAGGATGGTGACGGGTACACCATAAGCCATAAACTTAGGAAAGCTGATTTTGTGTCCAGCTTTCTCTGCCAATCCTACCACGATGACGTTAGCAGAAGCACCAATAGGAGTTAAGTTTCCTCCAAGGCAAGATCCGAGCGCTAGAGACCACCAAATTGGCATAAGCTCAGGGTGTTGCAAAAGCTGCGTTCCTGTTTCATGAGGCCACAGTTCACGAGCCATATCAATCACCAATGGATTCATAGTAGCTACATAGGGGATATTATCTACAAATCCCGACATACCTGCTGAAAATCCAGTTATCAGCATAGCTGTATGGAAAAGATTTCCATCAGTAAAATTCAGCATTTCCTGTGACATCATTTTAATGGCTCCGACTTTAACCAATCCGCCAACCATTATAAACAATCCTGCAAAAAAGAAAATGACAGGCCATTCTATTTCAGAAAATACTTCCTTCAACTCTTTGGAGCCAGAACCAGAAAGAAGGAGAAGAAGTCCAGCACCAGACATTGCAATGGTAGCAGGTTGATAATGAAACTTTCCATGAAGTATAAAGCCAATAAGAACGATGCCGAGAACTATTAAAGACTTAGTGAGCATCACTGGATCCTTAATAGCTTTTTTCTCATCCATACCCATAACGAGCGCTTTGCGTTCCTCCTTTGCGCGAAGCCTCTTTCCAAAAAAGACCTTAATCAGAAGAACGCAAACGATCATCATAACAACCACAATAGGCGCCAAATGAATAATGAAATCAAGAAAACTCAACTTCGCCTTTGACGCAATCATAGTATTAGGAGGATCACCAATAAGAGTTGCTGTGCCACCAATATTGGACGCAAGGACCTCGATAATGAGAAAAGGAATAGCATCAATTTCAAGCGCATCTGCAATCATCAGGGTGACAGGAACCAACAAAAGCACCGTGGTCACATTATCAAGTAATGCCGAAAAAATCGCAGTAATAACACTGAAAAATACCAAAATCCTAAGTGGATCTGCGTCACACATTTTAGCACTTTTGATGGCAAGATACTTGAATAAACCTGTTTTACCAGTTGTTTCAACAATTATCATCATGCCAATCAAAAGACCTAGCACATTCCAGTCCACCCCCAGTTCCTCTATATGAAGAGCCTCGTGTTGCTCAAGTGTATAGGTAAGAATCATAAGCGCAGCACCACAAATTGCCACAATAGATTTATGAATTCTTCCTGAAATAATTAAGAATAGCGCACCTAAAAAAATAGAGCACGTTCTAATAAACTGATTATCCACTGATAAAACGACATGTTCCACCATAACAACCCTTTCTCCTCTTAGTTAGCTAGGTTTAAAAGTGCAATTTCTGCAATATCTCGAATATAAATCATTCCCTCTAGATTACCATTTTCCATAACAGGCATCCTTTGTAAGCCTTCTTTTCTCATAATATCCGAGCATTTTTTTAACGGCGTCTTAGGAGTAACGCTCTTAACATCTTTGGTCATGCATTCAGAGACTTTTTTATTTCTTATCTTCTCACTCTTTGCTGCATCAATAAGCATTCCGTCCCAAGCAAAATCAGATAATTGCTCATCTCCATAATCAGTGGATAAGGCATCCAAAATGTCTTTAATTGAAAGAATGCCGGCTACTTTTTCGTATTCCTTAACCAACATTCCTTTGACACTTGCTCCGTGAGGACGCTTTGTTTCAAGCATCTTCTTAGCCGCTTCCCTAAGAGTCATATCTGGACTCAAAAATTCCAAATCACATTCATGAACCATCAGGTCTTCAACCAACATCTTAACTTTCCTCCTATTTATCTAGGAAATAATTAAAAAGACAAAGCGCTGCGCCTTGCCTACCTATAACAAAGAACAACTTTCAGAAAATCCGAAAGTTCACCTCATTGTACGTTTGTTTTCAAAAAAAATCAAGGAAATTTCATCACACACAACACAAAACATAAAACATGTAACAACTCTCAGAATTCTTAATCAAATAAAAAAGCGCTTTTAGCGCTTTTTTATTCTATACTCTATGTTTTATGTTTCATGCTCTATGTTATGTGCTCTATGATCGCTTTGCTGCTTTCACAAATTCATAGAAAAGAGGATGAGCGTTGAGAGGATATGACTTGAATTCTGGATGAAACTGGGTTGCCAAGAAGAACGGATGCTTTTCTTTTGGAAGTTCTGCAATTTCCATGAGTTTTCCATCTTTTGATTTTCCTGAAAAAACAAGTCCTGCTTTTTCAATTCGCTCAATATATTCAGGATTCACTTCCCATCTATGACGATGTCTTTCTGAAATTTGCGCCTTTCCATATGCTTTTCTGGCAATAGTTCCTGATTCCAAAAATGCATCATATGCACCAAGTCTCATAGTTGCTCCATAATTTTTGTCTTCAAGATTTTTCTTTTGCTCAGGCATAATGTCAATGACAGGATTTTTTGTTTTTCTGTCAACTTCTGTTGTGTGAGCGTCTTGGAGACCCAAAATATTTCTTGCATAATCAATCACACTCAGCTGCATTCCATAACAAAGACCAAAAAAAGGAATTTTATTTTCTCTGCAATATCCAATCGCTTTGATTTTCCCTTCAATTCCTCTGTGACCAAATCCTCCAGGAACAAGCACTCCGTCATATTCTTTCAATTCATCAACTTTCCTCTTTCCAGTTTCAAAATCTTCTGAATTGATCCAGTGAATGTCCGGCTTCACTTTCGCTTTGTAGCACGCATGCTTCAGTGCTTCAATTACACTAATATACGCATCGCTCAAAACAAAGTCTCCTGTTTCAAAATATTTTCCAGTAATCGCAATTTTCACAGAACCTTTTGAATTTCGTATATTATCAACCAACTCATGCCATCGACTCAAATCTGTCTTTTTCACAGGAAGATCCAATTTCTTGAGAATTCTTCTGCTCAAATCGTCATGTTCAAAATTAATCGGGACTTCATACACTGAATTGATGTCTGGAGCGGAGATAATATCCTTCTTCTCGACGTTGCAAAACATTGCGATTTTTTCTTTTCTTTTTTCATCAATTGCAACTTCACTTCTTGCAATAATCACATCTGGATTGATTCCATTGGCATTCAATTCGCGCACAGCTTGCTGAGTTGGCTTTGTTTTCATTTCTCCAACTTTTGGAGGATATGGAAGATATGTGATCATTACAAACATCACATCATGAGGATTGTTGAGCTTCATTTGACGAGCCGCTTCCATGAAAAGCATGTTTTCATAGTCCCCAATAGTTCCTCCGATCTCCGTGATTACAATGTCAGCATCATTGTTTTTTCCAGCATTTTTGATAGTGTGAATGACTTCATCAGTAACATGTGGAATAATTTGAACACATTTTCCCTTGTATTCAAGATTTCTCTCTCTTTGAATCACTTTTTGATATACACTTCCAGTGGTCATATAGTTTGTTGGAGGAAGCGTAATTTCCATGAATCTCTCATAATTTCCCATATCTTGATCCGTCTCAAGTCCACTGTCCATCACAAAAACCTCGCCATGTTCCGTTGGATTCATTGTTCCTGCATCAACATTCACATATGGATCTATTTTAACAGCAGTAACGTTAAATCCTCTCGCCTTCAAAATCGCACCAATAGATGAAGCAGCGACTCCCTTTCCAATTCCACTCATCACACCACCTAAAACGAATATGTACTTTGCTTTTTTCTTCTTCATATTTTTGTAAAAATTTAGACAAAAAGTCGCATTTGGAAGCGACTTTTTGGTTTTTAAGCTACACACAAAAAAATTATTCTTCTTCAATGGAAATAACCACTTTAGCACTAATGTCATTGTCCAGCACTAGTTTCAATTCTTTCTCTCCAGCTTCTTTGATTGGTGAATCTAAAGCAATCATATCTTCTTCAATTTCAGCCACAATCTTTTGAATTTCAACCAAAACATCCTTTGCATTGATTGACCCAAAAAGTTTTCCTCCTTTTCCTTTTGCTTTGATTGTAAATTTCTTTCCTTCTAAAGAATTTGCAATTTCTCTCAGTGTTTCTTTTCTTTCTTTCTCTTCTTGCTCAATATTTGCCTTTTCTTGTTGCACCTTCTTCATAGCTCCATCTGTTGCAATTTGCGCCAAACCTTTTGCAAAAAGAAAATTTCGCGCATAACCATCAGAAACTGTTTTCACATCTCCGGCACGTCCTAGCTTTTTCACATCTTTAGTCAAAATTACCTTCATAATATTAAATCGGTTAACTTATTATCTGCTTTTCAACTCCTCTCATTCTATCCAAAAAAATCGTGTTTGGCAAATCAAATATGCCTATTTTTAACAATCATTTCAAATCCATTGTTTTTGCATATTTTTGCATATTCCCAAGCGCTCGGACGAATCTTTCGCTCCATTGTCAAAAAATCAACCTCCACCAAACCAAATCTCGGCCAAAATCCTTTATCCCATTCAAAATTATCCAGAAGCGACCAATAGAAATATCCTCGAACGTCCACACCTTCAGAAATGGCTTTGTGCACCCAATATAAATGATTCTTAATGAAAGCAGCTCTCCTGGAATCATCCGCATCCGCCAAGCCGTTTTCGGTCACATACACAGGAAGATTGTATTTTTTCATTTTTTTGAGAATATAATAAATCCCCTTAGGGCAAATTTCCCATCCTAAATCTGAAGTAATCCCACTACCATCAGAAAGTCCTCGCGGAAATTTTGCAAGCTTGTGAAAATAGTATTGCACTGCCAAGAAGTCATTTTTTCCATGAGTCAAATTCAAAAATTCCTTATTTGCAAAATGCCTCACAATCCTTGCCATTATCCTGTCGAGAGGAGAAAATCTGTGAAACGGCTCAATGTACATTGAAATATTTGAAAATCCAACCTTTGCGGTAGGCTGAATCCTATGAATTTCATCATAGGAAAGTTTGTGTGCACGCGAAAGATTTTTGAAAACTCTAATCACACTAAAAATATCTTTTTTTTGTGGAGGCCACGCTCCTTTCATATACGCCGATCCAATCACAGAAGTAGGTTCATTGAGAGTAATCCAAAAATCAGCATATGCACCCAGCTCTCTCACAACATGACTCGCATATCTTGAAAAATATCTCCCAAACTTCCTATTTTCCTCCCCGCCCATCTCAGTAAGCCATAATGGATTTGTCCAATGCCAAAGAGTAACAAAAGGAGTGATTCCTTTTGCTCGAAGATCTCTAAGCACTTGCTTGTAGTGCTCAATTGCTTTTTTGTCAAAAACACCTTCTTTCGGCTCAATTCGAGACCACTCAATAGAAAATCTGTGAGCATTGTGACCTAGTTTTTTGGCAATCGAAAAATCATTAGAAAATCGATTAAAATGATCACACGCTTTCCCTGAAATATAGTTCTTAGCCTCAAACATCTCTGGAAAATGAGCCTTCTGCCAAAGATTCCAATTATCACCAGCCTCTTTGGCAAGTCTATTGGCGTTTTTCTTTTCCCACTCACTCCAGTTATTATGCGTTCCTCCCTCCACCTGATGAGAAGACGTAGCGGCTCCCCAAAAAAAATTCTTCGGGAAAGCTATTTTTTCTTTTTTAATGTGTTTATCTCCAGAAAATTGCATACGGTTTTTTCTAAAAAGAAATAATAAAAGCTTTATTTATTTATTGCTTTTTTTCAATATTATCCACAAAATTAGTAAATTCTTTCTCATTTCCATATTCTAAGAAATCTTTGTGATGCGGAGATTCAACGAATCCATCATCTCTATTGTGTTTGATTCCACACCAATATTTTTCCGTTTTTCCAGCAATCACCCAACAATAATACAAAAGTCCATTGCCGTATCCACAATATGCACAATATATTTTCTCATCAAACTTCAAATATGACAATTTATGTCTGTCAATCTTGATGTAGTCAGACCTCTTCACCAAAGGTATCCCAAACAAAGGAAAACAAATTATGTGATAAATCGTGAAAAACAAATCCAAAATAACAAGTGGTACGATCATTAGATATATAAAAGGAAAAGCTATGGCATGCTTCACTGAATGTGCGTTTTTTCTAAACTCCATTATTAACGTTTCTGTTACTTTTCTTTTAGGATTTGCAAAATTTTGTCTATTTTATTTCTCTCAAGCTTGTTCAAGTGTTCTTGAATGGATACAATGTCTCTTGCTGCTTTTCTGTCCGTTGCTAAATCTATCTCGGATTTTTTTCTGTCTCTGATAGCAGCTCTGTTTTGGCTCATCATGATGATTGGTGCTGCATAGGCCGCTTGAAAACTTAAAGTAAGATTCAAAAGAATGAAAGGATATGGATCCCAGTGCTGCACCCAAGCAACTAGATTCAAAACAATCCAAATTGCCAAAATAATGCTTTGAATAATGATGAACCTCCAGCTACCAATTATCAATGTGATTCTATCTGATGTTCTTTCGCCAAATGTTGGCTTGTTTCCATTGGGCATGATTTTGTTTTTTGTTAATTTTTATTTAAAAAATGATTATTATTTTTTCTTAATTTCCTTGAATCCTCCAGGCATCCATTTCTGAAGAACCTCGGGAATTTTGACACTTCCATCCGCTTGCTGATAATTTTCCAGAATAGCCACAAAAATTCTTGGTGATGGAAGAGCGGTATTATTCAAAAGATAGGCAAATTTCTTGTTTCCATCTTTGTCCACATATTTCACATTCAATCTTCTTGCCTGCCAATCCAAAAAGTTTGAAGCACTTCCGGTTTCTCCCCAACGGTCAAGTCCCGGCATCCAGGCTTCCAAATCAAACATCTTATACTTCCCTGTTCCCATATCCCCTGTGCAAATTTGAAGTATTCGATAAGGAAGTCCTAATTCCTCATGCATTTCTCTTGAAATGTTCACCATTTCTTGTTGCAACTTGTCAGATTCATCAATGTCAGCCTTTGAAACAACAATTTGCTCCACTTTCATGAATTCATGCACGCGATACATCCCCTTCGTGTCTTTTCCATAACTTCCAATTTCACTTCTGTAACACTGAGAATATCCGCAAGTCCTGATCGGCAAATCCTCCTCTTTCAAAACCTCGTCAGCATAATATGCTAAAAGTGAAGGTTCTGCAGTCCCCACAAGAAACTTTTTTTCTTTGTCAGTGCTTCCATCTGCATCCTTTTCAGAAGTAGCCACCTGATAGATCTCGTCAACTTCCCCGTCATATTCAACTCCCTTGAAATATCCACTTCCAAAAAGAGCAAATTCCTTCACAAGTGTTGGCGGAATCATTGGCCCAAAACCTTTTTCAATCATTTTGTTCACCGCATACATCATTGTTGCCATCACCAAAGAAACTCCTTCATTTTTCAAATAGTACCCTCGGTATCCACCCACTTTCGCACCTTTTTCAAGGTCCAAAATGTCCAAATCACGCCCAATCTCAATGTGATTTTTCACCTCAAAATCAAACTCAGGAATTTCTCCCCAACGATCAATTTCAACGTTGTCATCCTCGCTTTTTCCCTTTGGAACATCCGGAGCAGGAATTGTTGGAACTTGCACCATGAGCTCATCAAATTGTCTTTTGATTTCCTTATATTCTGGTTCCAATTTTCCAATCTTATCCTTAATTTTCTTTCCTTCAGCAATCACCTTTTGCTTGTCAGTGGCGGTCGCAATTTCATCATTAATCTTGTTTCTTTTCGCTTGAAGCTCTTCAATTTCTTGAATCATTTCCACTCTTTTCTCATCAAGATCCAAAAGGTTTTCCAAATCCAATTTGAGACCCTTATCCTCAATAGCTTTTTTCAAAGCCTTTTTATTCTCTCGTATAAATTTAATGTCTAACATATGTTTATCATTCTGACTCTTTCTGCCTGAAATCAGAATTCTTATCTTATAATTTTTAATTTTTCACACTCAAAAAATCCCTCACCTAAAAAAGGGGCGACAAAAAATGATCGTCTGTAAATCTCCTGTTCATACACCCATCCTATCATGAAAAAAGTTCAAAGTCCATAAGAATAAAAGCCAAAAATCAGACAATAAAAAAACTCCGTTTTCAGCATAGTGAAAAAGGAGTGGCTGGGGGACAGGGATTCGAACCCCAATAGGCGGACCCAGAGTCCGCAGTCTTGCCGTTAGACGACCCCCCATATACTCTCCAAAAGTATTTTTGTCAACCACGAAGAACCTTAATGTCATCCATGTTTCTGATGTCTACTATCTTGGATGATTTGATTCTTGAAATTTTTCCGGCGTCTACCACAAGGTCTGGGGGATTTTTTTTGAAAAAACCCGCCAAATCACTCACCTCATCGATGGGCTCACTCCCTGTCACATTCAGACTGGTGGAAGCCAATGGGGTGTCCGCTCTTTTGAGAACTTTCATGAGAAATTCACTTTTCTTTGGAATTCGAACAGCAATCCCAAGACTTGGGCTCGTGAAGTGTTCTCCTAGATTTCCACGACTCCTGAGAATCACTGTGATTGGACGAGACTTCTCCAAAGTTTTTTTGATATATTCATATTGCTTTTGACTCAAGAAACAATATTTCCTGATCATGCAAAAACTTTTCATGAGCACCAAAGAGGTTTTTTCTCGAGACATCTTTTTAATGGAATACAATTTTTTCACCGCATGATCATCAGTTGCATCACAAGAAAAACCATAGATTGTGTCTGAAGGAGCAACAATGACTCCACCTTTTTTGATCTCATCAACAACAGCGTCAACATTTTGCCTTGAAAAATCCTTTAATTTTATTTTTATCCTTCGCATAATTTTAGATTTACAAATAATCCTTCCTCCCCTCCTCGGGAGGAGGGGAATGAGGGGAGGTGCGAAACATTATGCGTGTATTTACCTATAGTTTCTAACCCCTCCCCAACCCTCCCCTTCAAAGGGGAGGAGGATAATATTTTATTTTATTTTAAATTTACACAATTACTATACACAACTAAACAATACTCAAAAGTTTTTCATGAAGTTCCTTTGAAGAAGTTGTGAGCACATCTCCATTTGTGTTTCCCTGCCAATCTTTTCCGCTGAAATCCGTGATGATTGCTCCTGCTTCCTGAGCAATGATGCAACCCGGCTTGAAATCCATAAGCTTCACTCCTTTTGCTACAAAACCATTCAATCTTCCGCATGCAACATAACAAAGCTCCAAATCAGCACTTCCAAACTTTCGAAATTCTCTGGCTTCTGGTTTCACTTTTTTCATCATGTCGATCATATATTTGATGTCATCCACTGACTTCCCGTGACAATATCCAAAAAAGGCATCGTTATATTTCGTTTCGCTATCCACAAAAATTCTTTTTTCATTCAAAAACGCTCCCTGCTCTTTTTCAGCCCAAAAAAGCTCATTAGTTATTGGCTGAAAAACAGCTCCCAAAACAACTCTTCCATTCACCTCTAACGCAACAGCAATATTGAAAAAAGGAATCTTTTTTGAAAAATTTGTTGTTCCATCAATTGGATCAATCACCCAAGAAAATTTAGAATCTTTTCCATTTCCTCCAGCCTCTTCCGACATGATTCTGTGTTCCGGAAAAGTCTCACTAACAATTTCAATGATTTTTCTTTCCGCCTCCAAATCAGCACTAGTCACATAGCTCCTATCATCCTTCACAAAGGTATCAAAACTTCCAAAAAACATCTCTTTCACTATTTTTCCGGCCTCCTGAGCAGCTCTCTTTGCAACCTCTAATTCATTACTATATTTACTCATTATTTTCAATAATTACACAATTTAAACTATTTTTTCTTCTAGTGCTATACTGTCATTCCGAAAAATAATTTATCCGGAATCTACACTTAATATAAATTTAGATTTTATTTAATTTACTGCGATTACTTAAGGATGGATTCCGGATAAGTTAATTTCCAGAATGACACAATGCAAAAATCAACCTAATCATTAATAATTTCACTTTTCACATTATTCAATATTACCCTTTGATATATCCCGAACTTTGAAGTGATCTCTCTAAAGTATAGCGTCAAAATCATTGAAATGGAAACTGCCAAGTTAATGTTCACAAAAGAAATCACATAGAAGGAAGCGCTTCCCAAAAATGCACAGAAAATGTAGTTTGATCCTTTCTTGAGAGCAAACGGCTCATCTCCCATTATAGCATCTCTGATCACTCCTCCACCAAAACCACTGATCATTCCTCCAAATGTGCACACCAAAAATGAAATAACTGTAATTCCTGTTTGTCCTTCAAATAGGAAAGCACTGGTGACCGAAGCTCCAATAATCACAAAAACAGCCAACCCCACCGAGTCAATGAACCGAAAAAAAGAATATGTTCGCTTGAAGAATGTTGGCATGACATAAATCAAGAGCCCTGCCAAAATTCCTACTAAAAAATAATTTGGGTCTTTCAAATAGAAAAGCGGTGTCCTTCCAATCATCAAATCACGAAAGGTTCCTCCTCCCACGGCTGTAATCACACCCAAAATAATCACACCAAAAACATTAAGTTCTCGTCCTTTGGCTTTGTATGCCCCTGTCACTGCAAATGCAAATGTTCCGAGTAAATCCAGAAAATACATATTTTTTTTATTCTTTAAACTTAAACTAAATCTTTTCTTCAATCACTGCCTCGTCTTCCTTTGTTTTTTCCTCTTCTTCTTTTCTGTCAATTTCATCTATCATTTCTCTTTGTCTCCCTTGTCCCACGCTCCACACAAAAAAATTGCTACTCACATCTTCTTTGGTAATTTCTTTTGATTCAGATCTGTCATCAAATATCATTATTGAATTTCCGGAATAGAATTTCTCTGATGAATTCTTAATTTCATTCACAAATTCAACTTCTCCGCCAATAATCACAAGCTTAACATTTCTTTCCTCATCTCTTCTGACAATTAACGTGCCATTTTTTGGAACAAGCTTGTGATTTCCAATTAAAATTGAATATTCTACATTTTCAAATTCATCCATTCTGCTATATATTTCTCCTTGAATCAACTTTACTTCTATTTTTTTCTTGGAAAATTCCACTTCTGCCTGTGTTTGCTCATCAAGTCTTAAGACTACTCCATTTTCAAATAAGATGAATGCTCGAGACTTTTCTTTTGTTCGAAACTGAACATCATCAGAAATAACTTCTTTTTCTTTTGCCAAAGTCCAACCCAAATCATCCTTTTCCTTTTTTTCCAAGATTCCATCCAGGCTCTCGATCACACAGTTGTTGCTGAAAATGAGCTCTTGTGAAGAGCTTTCACCATATTCAAAAGAAACGTCTTTCTTTGGAGTATCGAAAAATTCAAAAAAAATTATTACTCCAAGAGAAATAACAACAATAAAGATTATAATTCCTGCAGACACGTTTCTCATTTTTTGTTTTTCAATTTCGATGACTTATAAATTTCCGGCTTATGTGCTTTGAGATTCACAATCTTAGTTTTTTCTAGTCCCATTTTTTGAAGTCTGACTCTCAACTCATCCACAAAAAAATTCTGATCATATCCCAAACAAATCACATCCGGCCTCTTTTTTTCTATGATAGCATATTTGTCATCCAACTCTCCCAAAACAACTTCTTCCGCCAAGCCACTCTTCTCAATCACAGCCTTTCTTTTTTCTTCGTTGTTCAGAGGATAATCCCCCTTCACATTCTTCACAGTCTCATCTCTCCCAACCACAACAATCATGTGATCACCGAAATCTCTCGCTTGCGCAATCAAATTCTTGTGTCCCTCATGAAAAATATCAAAGGTCCCAAATATCATTACTTTTTTCATAAAATTAGTAACCAGTAATTCGTAATTAGTAACTAGGAATAAAAAAACTCTCTAAGACATGTCATCCTGAACTTGCTATGCCTCGCCTCGGGCGGGATTCAGGATCCCCGAATACTAGAACATGCGGTATTATTTTGGGATTCTGTCTGCCAGTTGGCGGACAGAATGACAAATAGAGTTAACTTTAATTTTCTCTACTCAAGTGTCTCAATAATTCTTTTATCCCCAAGCTTCTATGCCCCACAAACATCTTTTCTTCATCACCGAGCTCTGCAAAAGTTTTTCCAAATTTTTTTGACTCAAAAATAGAATCATATCCAAAAAACTGATCTCCTCTAAACTCATCCACAACAACACCTTCCGCTTCATTTACATTTTCCCAAAACTTTTTCTTTTCTGGGTCATATAACGCAACAGCCCCAATGTATTTTGCAGTCCATTTTTCTTTTGGAAACTTTTTCAATTTTTCAATAAGTGCCGCGCATCGATCCTTGTCACTTCCCTTCATCCATCTTTTGGAACTCACGCCAGGAAAACCATCCAGTGCGTTCACAAAAATTCCAAAGTCATCTGAAAGCGAAGGGAGTCCTGATTTCTCAGCATAGAACTTTGCTTTTTTCTTTGCATTTTCCAAAAGAGTTTCTTGATCTTCCTCCACATCATCAAAAATCCCAACGTCTTTCAGTGAAAGAAGTTCAATGTCACTTCCAAGATTCTCAAAAATTCTTTTGAACTGACTCAGCTTATCTTGATTTCCTGTAGCGATTAATATCTTCATGTTTCAAAAAAATTACACTCCCAACTCATCAGAAATTTCTTTCAAGGAATTTAGTCCGATCTCCAGGAATTCATCCAAGCTCAATCCGATTTTCTCACATTCACATATAATGTCCCTGTTGCATTTTTCGGCAAACTTCTTGTTTTTGAATTTCTTCTTCAAAGACTTCAATTCCAGTCCATCAATTTTTTTGTCCGGACGAATCATGACGGATGCCATAATCAACCCTGTCAGTGTCTCTGCTGCTGCCAATGAGTGCTGAAGTCGGGTTTCCCTATTCTTGTCTTTCAAAAATTCACATGGTTCATATCCATAATTGTGAGACTGAATCGTTTCAATCAAGAAATCACTAGCCCCGGCTTTCTTCAATATCTCTGCAGCCTTGATACAGTGCTCTTTTGAGTCCTCTTTTGTTGCGTCCCAGTCAATGTCATGCAACAGCCCAATGATTCCCCATTTTTCTTCATCTTCACCAAAATGCTTGGCAAGTCCTCTCATGATCGCCTCACTCTCCAAAGAGTGTAGTTTTGTCACAGGGTCTTTGATATGCTTTTTAATCAAAGATTGAGCCTGTTTTAAAGTAACCCCTAAATCATTTTTTGCTTCTGCTTCTGCTTCAAAATAACTCATACAACTTCCATCATCTTCGATTCTACGAGCAAAAACTTCGACTTTCGGTTTCACCAAAGGAAACAAGGTCACTTCTCTCAAGGTCTTGTCTTCAAGGAATGCGAACAGTCTTTCACCCACTCCAAATCCACATGTTGGTGGCATTCCGTGTTCAAGCATCTCAACAAATTCCCAGTCCGGCATCATGGCCTCTTCATCTCCTTTGTCCAAAAGTTTTTGCTGCTCTTCAAATCTCTCCCTTTGATCAAGTGGGTCATTGAGCTCGCTGTATCCATTTCCAACTTCAGCCCCTCCAATGATCACCTGAAAACGACTCACTTGCCCTGGAGATTCAACTTTTTCTTTTGCAAGAGGAGAAACAAACAAAGGATGATTGATGAGAAATGCAGGTCCTCCGATATTTTTTCTGCAATATTTCCAAAGAGAATCCGTAAGTCTCTCTTTGTTGTCTCCTTCATATTTCACTCCAAGCTCTTTCAATTTCTTCTTCATTTCATCTTCAGAAGCGCTCACAACATCAACGCCTGTTTGCTTTTTGATTTCTTCAACATAATCAATTTTTTTCCAGTCGTCGGCAAAATCAAAAGTGTGACCACGAGTTTCAAACTTGGTTTTTCCATACACTTCCTTTGCAATGTGCCGGTACATTTCTTTTGTGAGCTCCATTCCATCATCATAATTCGCATATGCCCAATAGAATTCCATGTTGGTGAATTCTTGAAGATGATTCGGGCTTGTTCCTTCATTTCGAAAAGCTCTTCCGATTTCAAAAGTTTTTTCAAATCCAGCTGCCATCAGTCTTTTTTGCCAAAGCTCTCCAATTGAAATTCTCATGAAAACATCCATGTCAAAATCATTGTGATGTGTTTTGAAAGGTCTCGCTTCTGCTCCACCAGTAGTCGTTTCAATATATGGAGTTTCAACTTCCATGAAATCTTTTTCAATCATGAAATTTCTCATTGCTCTCCAAAAAGCAGCGCGCCGAACAAACATTTCACGTTCATCTTTGTTGAAAAACAAATCCAAATATCTTTTTCTGAATTTCTCTTCTTCATTTTTGAATCCAAAATGCTCAGTTGGAAATGGTGCTAATGATTTACTCAGAACTTTCCAATCAACAACCTTCAAAGATTTTTCTTCTGTTTTTGTCAAAAAAAGCTCCCCTTTCACTTGAACAAAATCTCCGAGTTCAATGCTTTTCACAAAAAGCTTGAATTTGTCTTGATCCATGTTTTTCTTGTTGAAAAACAATTGGATTTTTCCTGATCCGTCTTCAATGTGACAAAAAGCAGATCCTCCCATCGGACGCATTGAAGTTATTCTCCCCACCAAAAAGATTTCTTTTTTGATCTCATCAAATTTTTCCAAAGCCTCAGCATTCTCAAAAGAACGCTCGCACTTCTCAGGATACACCTCCATCCCAGCATTTTTCAGGTTTTCCATTTTTTCTAACTTGATTTTCCTAATATCTTCTCGCATTTTTTTGATCTAGTTATTGCTCGTATTAACTATTCTAATTTACCCTATTTAAGCAATAAATGCAATTGGAATGAGAGTTGAGAAATAAAATACCTTAATACTATTTGTCATCCTGAACTTGCTTTGCCTCGCCTTGGGCGGGTTTCAGGATCTCATAATCAAGCACTGTAAATATTATAAATCAGTAATTGCATTAAATGTGTAGCACGACCATTTTATAGAGTCAGTGATAGTTGCTAGGGATTCTGAAACAAGTTCAGAATGACACGATTGTGCAGGATTTTTCAAAACAAAAACAGTCCTGAAGAAATCAGGACTGTTTTTTGAAAGGATAAAAACTATTTCACATCAAGGATTGAATATTTCACAATTCCGCTTGGAACTTCAACATTCACACTGTCTCCTTTTTTCTTTCCCATGAAAGCTTTTCCAATTGGAGACTCGTTTGAAATCTTGTTTTCCCCTGGGTCAGCCTCGTTTGATCCAACAATATGAAAAGTCATTTTGTTTCCACCAAACTCAACATCAACACTGGAACCGATTTCAATTGTGTCTGAAGCTTCATCGTGTTCAACAATTTGAGCTTCTTTGATCATAACTTCAAGCTGAGCAACTCTGGTTTCATTCTCAGTTTGTTGTCTCTTAGCTTCGCTATATTCAGCATTTTCACTCAAATCTCCTTGTTCTTTGGCCTCTTTGATAGCTTGTGCAATTTCCTGGCGAACAGTCGTTTTTCTGTGCTCCAACTCATCTTTGAGTTTTTTATATCCTTCTTGAGTAACAAGTTTAGTCATTTTGTTTTTAGCTTAAAAATTAAAAAGATTAACCATACGGTAATCTTTTGATATGTAATGTTTCAAAATAATACTACCAGAAAGAGAAAGTATGTCAACCTGTTGTCATGTAGCATGGAACATGAAGCATAAAACATAAAACACATAACATGAGAAATGCAACAAAAACTTCTAATTTACTAATCAACTACTTAACTAAAATAAAAACTGCTTTTTGAAAAGCAGTTTTTATTTTTCTTGTAGCCCGTAGGAGAATCGAACTCCTGTTACCAGGATGAGAACCTGGCGTCCTAGCCACTAGACGAACGGGCCTTAACTTAGAAGATAATAACAAATTTCAAAAAAAATATCAAGTACAAAAACAAAGCCGCCGGCTGTGAAAAGAATGAGTGATTGTCACTCTTCTTTCACTTTCGCAATGTTGCGAACCGGTGGCTACTAAGAGGCATACATCTCAAGCTATGCTCCTTATATTCCATTCATGGAACGGTAGCATTGATCAATAATGTCTTTTTCGTTTTCGCCCATTTCCATACGCTCGTAGAACATAGGGCTTTCTTTCATGATTTCAAACGTCTCTGTCCATGATACCTTGATGATGATTAACATGACTTTCCCTCCTATGCACGGAAAAGATTTTTTGTTTTTTGCCTCTTTTGAAAATAACAAAAGACAACTCCCCTAAAAGAAACTGTCTTTTGTTTTCAAAGCTACAATGCATTAATCTATGATATTCTGTTTTTAATAGTGATTTTTGTTTTTTTGATCTGTACCCCGATTATCCCACTTTTTCTCTTTCTGTCAAGAGAGTTATCCACAATAGAGTCAAAAGTTCAAATTCATCCACCCAAGGCGGATCAACCCGGGGTTGAAAAGTCAAAAGAAAAATCCTAAAAATAAACTTATTCAATCAATTCACATTTTTTATCATCACACTCATACGCAACATCCCCTTCTTTGTCAGTTCTCAAAACCTCTATCTCACCATTTCCAAGAGCACTCAAAGTATTCTCGTGCGGATGACCATATTTGTTGTCCGCCCCAACTGAGATTATCGCTTCACTTGGGTCAACTGCACTCAAGAATTTTTCACCTGTGGAATTTTTGGATCCGTGATGAGCCACCTTCAAAACATCTGCGCTCAAATCAATTCCTCTCTCAATCATTTCGTTTTCCTCTCGCTTGGCAATGTCTCCTGTGAGCAGAAAACTTTTTTGCCCTGATTGAATTTTCATGACCACACTTGAGTTATTTGATTTTCCTTTTCCACTCACATCAACAGAATAGAAAGGAAACAAAATTTCAGCCGTCAAATTGCTCCCTGCCACAATTTTTGTTCCTTGAACCGCATCAACCACATCTGCATTTTCCTGCTCAATCAATTTCTCCCAGGCTTGTTGAACCTTGGTTTGAGAATCATATCCTGTCACAACAATTAATTTCACTTCATAGCTCTGAAGCACTCCCAAAAGACCACTGACATGATCAGCATCCGGATGAGTCAGAACAAGCACCTCAATTTTCCTGTCCCAAAACGGAATGAGTCTTCCCAATTTTTCCAAAAGAACCTTTCTGCTTTCTCCGCCGTCAACGAGTATTTGCGCACTTCCATTTGAAATCAAAATGCTGTCTCCTTGTCCCACATCCAAGAAAGTTACTTTTGTTTTTGAATCACTTCCCAAAAACAACAAAATGCTTCCCAGAATTATGCTTGTGACAAAAAGAAAGCCCAGTGACCAATAAATTATTTTTCTGTTTTTCATGGTTTCATTTAATGACAATACTTGTTAGTTTTTCATTTACTGTAAATATATATTTACTGCACTTAATTGAGGATGGATTCCGGATAAGTTAATTTCTTTGGATTCGTCCTGTCGTTCGCGAACGACAGGACTCGCACCTCACCCAAGAAATTATACTTTCCGGAATGACAGGATGGTTAGCACCACTCGTAAATTATACCACTATTCCTCTTCTCTTTCTTTCAGATATTTGTTCATCTTGACCACGGCATAAGTCAACACTGCATACCACACAACAATCCATGGCCAACTGAAACTGCTCACCTCCGTGCTTGCCCAAGAAAAACCTGAAAGCCAGTCAATCACTCCCACTTCATATCTCAAAAAAATATGCGCGATCCAAGAAAAAATGACCGCAAGTGGAGGGAAAATGAATCCAAAAACAACAGTGAGAAAAACCAAAAGCATTGTGATTGGGATGATTGTGAGAATGAGCAAATTGGCAAAAAGTGACACGACTGAAAAAATTTTGAAATTGAAAAGAATGATTGGAAGCACAAAAATTTGAGCGCTCACTGTCATGCACACCACTTCAGTGAATCCGAAAGCGCGAAATTTTTTGATGAAAAATTCTTCCCAAAAAGATCCTGTGGCAATGATTCCAAGAGCTGCCAAAAAAGAAAGCTGAAAGCCGATGTCCCACCTGAGAAGAAGCGGATTTGCAAAAACCATGATTCCCCCTGCGCAAATGATCGCGTTGTAGGCGCTGGCAATCCGACCGTTTTTCGCCGCCCACAGAAGAAGTGTTCCCATGATTCCTGCTCGAATCCCTGAACTGGGAAGTCCAATCATGACCACAAAAAGAAGGATTCCCGCCACAGCTGCATAGAAAGCTTGCTTTCTCCAAAGTCCCAAGAATATTCCCAAAAAAATCAAATATTCTGCAATGATTGTGACGTTGTATCCCGACACAGCCACAATGTGAGTCATTCCTGTTTTTGAAAATTTTTCCTGCATACTCTTTGAGAGTCTGTCGTCACCTCCAAACAAAAGTCCATTTGCAAGTGCTGCTCCAGGCGCTGGAATGAGTGTGTCAATTTTTTCTTCACATTTTTTTCTCCCTTTCAAAATCCAGTGATACAAAATGTTTCCCGAATTTTCTCCTGTCTTTTTGAAGCTGGGATTTTGACACAAATAGTGAATCTTGTCTTTGGCGAGATACATCCGATAATCAAAATCGTCAGAAAAGTTTTTTGGCACTTCCAGTTTGCAATTCAAATCGAGCACATCACCATATTCCAATTCATCAAACAAATCCGCCCTGAGAAGAACTTTTCCAATTCCCAACTCATCCTCGTTTTCAAATCTCACAATCACTTTTTGATATTTCTCTTTCATCTCAGGCTCCTTGATGATGATTGCCCTTGAGGAAATGTCACGCTCATTCCACTCCAATTCATCCAACACACTCACACTGTCATTCATCTTCCAAATTCCCAAAGCAAAAAACAGAACTGCAAAAGCTGCAGTCAAAACAATTTTGTTCCTGTGACTGAGAGAAAAAACAATGATTGCAAAAATCAAAAGCACCAAAACAAAAATAATTCCTGCATCAAAAAAAGACGCCCAAAAGACGCCTCCGATAAAACTCAGGAAAAGAACCAAAAATATTTTTGATTTTGTGATGTTCATGAGTGTATTATAGCAAATAAAAAAACAGGCTATCCGGATTCCTCCTAAATCCAGATGGCCTGTGTAATTAAATACGGTTTGAAATTCATAAAAGAGCTGCCGCCTCTGACAGTTTTCCTCCAGCGATTCCGAGATTATTTTTCAAATGCTCAATGAGTTTTGCCTTGAATTCACACTCATTGTTTCGAAAGAATTCCAAGGATATTTGTGCCACATTTACGTCATATGTGGCACCCACAACCTCGTTCGGGCCAGATGAGATTATTTGACCACGCGAATAAACATCTTCATCTGGAATCTCTCTGGCATTGCACAACCAGATTTCACAAAAATCAAGTGAAACACCGAATATGGCCAGATATTCCTTTCCCCTAGGAGCAAGTAATTCAAGATCAAGCATCATTTTCAAAAACTTGCTCATATCATGGCGATCTCGGGACACCAATCCCCAGAAACTCATATTCATCTGACCTAGCAAGACTCTCACAAAAAACCATGGGTTACTATCTGGATTCATAAAGACTTTCATGTCCACCTCCCTCTTTCATGATGAGCTTTATTAATACCTAAAATCGTAGTTCAGTTTTTTAGCGCCAAAACTATAGCAGAAGCTGTTGATGCGATTCTTTGAAATCTAATCCGAAGCATCTGAGTCAACCATTTCTCGAAATTATCTTGATTTGCCTCAAACTCACCAAGATGTATTCTCAGCTTTTCAATTCCAGAATCTCTTACGTCAAAGCAACCCGCCTTAAAATCGCAGTAGCATTCCGCATGATAGAAGGTAAAAGCTAAATTTATCCCGTCAGGAACTTTAATCTCAAGAGCATGCACCGCCCTCAGAAATTGTATCATCTTATCACGATCATTCTTCTGCGAAATTCCCCAAAAACGAAACTCGCTAGAGTTTGGATCCTGAACCGCTTCCAGAATTCTAAACGGGCGAGAATACCAAACGCTGACGGGTTTTTTGACGACCTCAATGTCATCCAACCCAACGCTTTTTCTAAGGCATCGATTTATAACCGCTTGTCTCTCAGAGAAAGACTCCACCTTTTCCTTGAGAAGTTTTTGAAAATCCTCTACGCTCTCAGGGAAATTTTCTATTTTATCAGAAAAAATCATAAGACCTTGCTTGAAGATCTTTGGAAGATAAAATTGCACATCTATGTTCAATAATATCTCAGGGATTTTAACCTTTATAGTATTTTCAAACTTATCTCGCACATGCCAAACGGCATAGGTTTTATTGAAATCGATCACGATGCAATATTTTCCAAGGTCACACGGATTTTCTACCTTTGATGCTACATTGAAAATATTAGCAACTTCTTCATTGATTCTGTCTTGCACCATCGCAAGGCTTTCGGACTCAACCAACAGAATATATCTTGTTTCTAGATCAAGATTAGCAAAAACTTTTATCCCGCTCATAATTTCATCCCCCAATTTGAAATTCTCGTTTATTCATCGATGTCCACCATTTTAATTCTGGCGGACTTTCCGCCAACAATCTTCAAAGAACTCCTTGAAACACCAAAGTGCTCTGACAGTACCTTTAATAACATAATATTGGCCTTCCCGTCAACGGGAGGCGCTGTCAATTTCACCTTATACTCCCCTTCTCCGGTTTTCGTCACTTCGTTTTTCGAAGACCTGGGGTTCACTTTCACATATATTCTCATTTGTTTTTCAATTTAGAATCTTTCTTTTATCTCTCCTTTGATCATATCATCAATCTCATCCGGGAGCATGTCTCCCTCCGGATTGTGCTCCGTCGCCTCACGATACACCACTCCGCTCACCTTTCTCACAATCTTTTTCAAAAGAACCTTCTTGTCCTCCTGAATCCTCACATGAAAACCGTTCTCATCCCCAGAAACATCAAAAACAGCCACCAGAAAAACAACAAGAGCTGTGACCAAAAAAACTATTATGTATAAGATGATGTGCTTTTTCATGCTAAATATATTCTACTACACTCAGTCGAATAATAAAGGGTGTATTTAAATGTCATCTCGAGCGAGGGATGAGTCGAGAGATCTCAACCCCACAAAAACTTGTCATCCTGAATCCTCACATGAAAACCATTTTCATTCTTTGAAAAATAAAGTGCGATAGGTCATTCATTAAGTATTTTTTCAATAATATTAAGCATATTTTCAAAGTTATCAAAATCTTCTCTCTTAAAATTTTTCACTTTCATTGAAAAATCATTTTTCTTCGAATCCTTCATCTTTTTCAAGGTAACTCCCCCCGCCACAGGAATTTCTTCAACATAATCCTTAAGTAATTCATCTGAAAATAATAACTCAATACTTAAATACGATTTACCAAAATCAACATCAGCATATTTATCCCTAATATCAGGAACGGGCAATAAAAAAATATATCCACTCTCATTTTGATATTTTATAGTTAAACCTTTTTTCTTGTTCGTCTCATAATCGATAAATTTTGATTTCTTTTTTCCTCTTCTTAATTCTTCCCACTTATCATATGCATCATCAAAATCAAGCATCCCTATAAATTTCCTAGCAGGATAATTCTTAAAAATATCTCCTCTTGAGAAAGTATTGCATAAAAAATAACAATCAAACGCATCAACTATTTTGAACGGCATATTTTTTTTATCTCTCCTTTTCTTCCAGGCATTTTCTAATATAATCTTATCTG
>Ga0224510_10000164_pt1 | contig 56325 bp, 45 predicted proteins | sample SF_May12_sed_USG_FD_170161 | JGI IMG/M metagenome (GOLD analysis project Ga0224510, IMG submission 170161) | Sediment microbial communities from San Francisco Bay, California, United States - SF_May12_sed_USGS_4_1 | ecosystem: Environmental > Aquatic > Marine > Sediment | place: USA: California... | reverse complement strand
CCCTGGCCTGGCCGGCAAGCTGATTGGCCTGGGTGGCGTTGCCGGCGTTGAGTTTGGTTTGCGAGCCCATTTCGGTCATGGAACTGGTGATCTCCTCAATGGAGCTTGCCGACTCGGTGGCTCCCTGAGAGAGCGACTGGCTGGCCGAGGAGACCTGAGCCGCCGCAGAGTTGACCTGCTCGCCGGCCAGGTAGATCTGGCTCAAGGTGGCGTTCATATCGGTAAGGGTTTTCTTCATGGCCGCGCCGATGGCATCCTTGTCATCCACCTGGACCGCATCAAAGGCAAAATTGCCGTCGGCGATCTTTTCCAGAGCCACGACGAAGTTGTTCTGCAGGTTGTCGGCAAAGTCATCCATGGCCCTGGCCATCTCCCCGACTTCGTCCTTACGCTGCATGCGCAGCCGCTGGCCGAGATGTCCCTTACCCAGCTCGGAGAGCATCCCCGCCGCCGCCTGTATCGGTCCGGACAGACTGTTGGCCAGAAAGACCCCGAAGAGCACGGCGATCAACACCCCCGCTCCCACGGCGACCATGGCGGTCATCTTGCTCCGGGCAGCATCTGCCTTGCCGGCAATTTTCGCCTCTTCCGCCACCTTGAAGTTCAGCTCGGAAATCGCATCCAGCCCCTTCATGACCGCGCTGAAGGCGACCCGCTCGCTGCCGAAGCCGATTCCCCTGGCGACACCCAGGGTATGGACATCCCAGGCCTGGACCTTACCCAAGATCTCCACCACCTTGCGATGCTCCGCCTTGTACCCGTCCAGATCCTTGAGAAACTGCTGCCAGAGCACGCTCTCTTCGGCGGTCTGGGGCAGGGGCTCATAGATAGCGAAGCCTTTGTTAAAAACAGCCCAACGCTTTTCCAGGTTCTTCAGCTCATGGGCCCTATCCGCATCGTTGACGCTCTCGATCATCATGGTGCGCTCTGCCGACTTTATGGCATTGAGCGCTTCCTTCATCAGGCCCAACCCCTGGATGGAGGGTAGACGCACCTCGGCTGTCTCGACCAGGGCATCGTCCACCTGACTGATCCCGTAATAACCCACCCCGCCCACCACGCCGCAGACCGCCGCCACCAGCAAAAAGGCGGTGAGCAGCTTCTTGAACATCTTCATATTGTTGAACAGATCCTTCATCTTCCTTTCCTCCTGAATTCCCCGGTTATTACTGGGTAATTTGTTCCAATCGGCCAATCTCTTCTTCGTAGAGCAGCTGCTCCACGTTGAGCAAAATCTTCACCTCGTCATTGATCTTGCCCATGCCCTGCAAAAACCGGCTCCGCTTGCCCTTCCCTTTTTCCGGCGACGCCTCCACCTGCGACTCGGGGATGTCAATCACCTCCTGCACCTTATCCACCACCAACCCGATGGAGGTGTTGTTGATGTTGACCACCACGATGCAGGTTCGGTCGTCGTACTCGCGCGCTTCCATATGAAAGCGACTGCGTACATCCATCACCGGAATCACCTTGCCGCGCAGATTGATCACCCCTTTTAAAAACTCCGGCATGTCCGGCACCTCAGTGATCCGCTGGATACCGATGATCTCGGTGACGTAGCGGATCTCAATCCCGTAATCCTCATTGGCCAGATGAAAGGTCAGATACTTGTCCTTCTGGGTATCTTCATTGTCCTCCGCCCAATCATCCTCTGTTTCCTCGATAATCTTTTCAACCGCCATGGACAAGCCCTCCGCTGTTATTGCCAGACAGCCCCGTTGCACGAGAAAAACTCCGCGCCTGGAGCTGAAGAATAAACATTTTTCAAGTCATCGCATGTGTGATTGTATCTTGAGATGGGTTACTACTGAAAATTGTATCAGAAAAACAGACCGGAACGGAGAAAAAATGAGAAACGTTGCCTCAAAAGTTGGCAAGCACAGATATCGGAAGATTCCCAGCCATGAACAGAGGGGGAAAACGGACTAACCGGACAGACACATCCCGGAAGGGGCACGACCCTATACCATACCGTTCCCTTGCTCCGTTGCGTCGCCTAACAAATTTAAGCCATTGGCTGTTCCAACTGGCGAGAGATTACCGCCTCCAGGATTTTAGGGTTGAGAGGCTTGGCAACATAAGCATCCATGCCGGCAGCAAGAAAGCGCTCTTCGTCCCCCTTCATGGCATGGGCGGTCAGGGCGACGATGGGCAGATGCCCGCCCGATTCTTGTTCTTTTCGCCGAATCTGGGCGGTGGCTTCTATTCCGTCCATTTCCGGCATCTGAATATCCATCAGGACAAGATCAATATCCAGCCTCTCCACCGCATCCAGGGCCTGACGACCATTTTCAACCGAAGTCACCGCAAAGCCTTGCTGGCGAACGAGCTCTTCGACCAGCATCCGGTTCACTGCGTCATCCTCGGCCACCAGAACATGCACCACTCTGCCGGTCGGCCTGTTTCCCGCCGGGCCGACCGAGGCGGCTCCTACCTGAAAAGCAACCTCCTTCCCACTCTGGTCGAGAAAACAAGCAGTAAAATGGAAAATCGCCCCCTCGCCGGATCTGCTCTCCACCCAGATTTCGCCATCGAGCATTTTGACCAGATCGGCGCAGATTGCCAACCCCAAGCCAGTCCCCTCATGCCGGCGGGTTAACGAACCGTCGATCTGAGTAAAGGGTTCGAAGATATCCCGCTGCCGTTCCACGGGTACCCCCTTGCCCGTATCGGCGACAGTAAAATGCAGTTGCACCGTATCCGCATGTCCTCTATTGCTTTGCTGCCGGGTCACACCAACCCGGACCGATCCCTGATCGGTAAACTTAATCGCGTTGCCCACCAGATTGACGAGCACCTGGGACAAAAAACCTTCATCGCCGAACAGACGTTCCGGAATCTCCGGATCAACCTGCCAGGAGAAATCCAAACCCTTCTCCCTGGCAGTCACCGTTAAAACCCGAAAGTTTTCGGCCAGGCAATCCTGCAGACTGAAGTGGCTGGGTTTGGAATGCAGGGCGCCTGCATCTATCTTTGAAAAATCCAGAACATTGTTGATAAGCCGAAGAAGACGTTCCGCCGAGCTTTGCGCCATATCGAGATATTGCCGTTGCTGGGTGGTCAGCTTCGACGCGAGAACAAGGGCGATCATCCCCATGATGCCGTTAAAGGGGGTCCGGAGTTCATGGCTCATATTGGTGAGAAACTGCCCCTTGACCATGTTGGCCTTTTCTGCCACATCCTTGGCCGCTACCAGAGCGCGCTCGCTTTCCCTGCGGCGAAGCACCTCTTCCCGCAACTGCTCGTTGCTCCGGAGCAGCTCCGCCGTCCTTTCCTCGACCCGCGCCTCCAGTTCGTCACGGGCCTGCTCAAGCCGACGGGAGTAACGGACCACCACCCCGCAAAGAAAAGCCATGACCGCGGATGCCACCCCGCCGACGATAAGATGCTCGTCATCAAAAAAAGGAATCTCCGGATGGAGTACGGAGTCCACCAGGGCGCTGGTAGAAGCCATCAAAAGAATTGCCGAAAAACAAAAGAGTGATTTTAAAAAACCTTTCACAGTGCGGGGCGCCCCTTTAAATTTTTTTTTTGATTATGACACTAAAATTGAAAGCGTCAATTTACAAATTATTTATTCTTCTAATTATGCAGATTTAAGACTAAAGCATTCGCCGCTCAAGTTTAAGCACCACCCGCCTTGCCGAAACCCGTCCGGAAAGGACATGAAGAGAACAAGGAGCTCCTTGGCGGACAAGTAAAATTTGCATCCTGCAAAAGGATATGCTAATTATTGAACCAATGGCATAATGACCCGTTTTAATTGTAAAAAATTATTTACAGAAAAACAGAAGGGGGAAACATGCAGCATAAGAGACTTGTTCCAGCCGTAGCCCTGTTCGCCGCACTTGTCTTGCCGTCAATGGTCCTGGCCCAGGGGGAGGCCAAACCGACCATGGCCAAACTCTGCGGCAGCTGCCACCAGCCGCAACCCGGACTGATGATGGGTTTTCTCGAAAACATCTCGGTCAAGTCCAAGATCATCCAGATGGACATCATGTCCCACAAGGAGGTGGTCAAGTACAACGACCAGACCACCATCAAGTACGTGGATTCCTTTGAGGACATCCGCAATTACCAGGGCAAGGGCTTTCAGGTCAATTTCGTCGAGCAGAACGGGGAAAAGATCGCCAAGGAGATCATCCGCTTCGACATCCTCAAGGCCATCGGCAACGACGAAAAGCTGACCAAGGATGAGTTCAAGAAGCTGCTCCAGGATCCCACGGTCAAGGTCTTTGACGTCCGTCCGCCCGCCCAGTACCAGATGGCCCATATCGCCGGTGCCGGCATGATGCCCGCCCCGGCCTTTGACAAGTTCGTGGGCAAGCTGCCCCAGGACAAGAACACCCCCATCGTCTTTTACGGCGTCGGCGGCTGCCTGAGCCCCACCGCCGCCATGAAGACCAAGAGCCTTGGCTACACCAACGTCAAAATCTATATCGGCGGCTATCCCGACTGGATCAAAAGCGACATCGGCGTCACCGAGGGTGAGTGGCTGAAGACAGCCATAGCCGCGGAGGATCCCCACGTCCTCGTGGACCTCCGCAACCCGGCCGAGGTAAAAAAGGGGCACATCAAGGGAGCCGTGGGAATAGAAGCGGGCAAGCTTGCCGCCGGCAAGGCCAAGTTCCCGGCCGACAAGATGGCGCCGATCATCGTCTACGGACCAGAAAGCGACAAGGCGGCGACCACTATTCATTCGTGGGGCTACAAAAAAGTGCAAGTGCTGGCCATGGACCTGACCGCCTGGCAGGCCGCCGGCAACCCGATGGAGAGCGGTCCGACCCCAACGAAAATCGTTTACACCCCAAAAGCGAAACCCGGCACCATCTCGGTGGCGGATTTCCAAAAGGCAGCCAAAACCCCTCCCGCCTCCATGGTTCTGGTGGACGTGAGGAATCCGGATGAATGCGCGACAGGGATGATCGCCGGCTCGATCAACATTCCCGCCGACCTGATCGCCCAACGACTGAGCGAAATCCCAGCCGACAAGGAGATCATCCTCTACTGCAACACCGGCGTCAGGGCGGAGATGGCGCACACCCTCATCGCCGAGGCAGGCCGCAAGAGCCGCTACCTCAATGCCATGCTCAACATTACCGGCAAGAGCTTCAAAATCGAAGAGAAGTAACCCTTCATGACAACATGACAACACAGCCCGTCGGCCTTTTTGGTCGGCGGGCTGTGCTGTCCCCCCATCCCCCAGGCACTGGGCAGAGAGAGCCTGCCCCCATGACGTGGATCCGCCCAGCCTTTTTTCGAAAACTTCGACAAGGGCGACAGCCTTACCGCTTTTCTTCACCGGATATTGCCGATACTTCCATCATCTTTCGTTGCATATTTGCAGGATCTTTCACATAATAATATTAGTCAGAGTATTCAAGAGATGGAGACTTACTTTCAACTGCAAGGAAACACAGCCCATGCCGAAAGATCCGCATTCTTCCTTTCTCCGCTTTCGGTGTTTGCCGGCAAAGGTAGTCCTCCCCCTTGCGGCCGCACTCCTTCTTCTCCTGTGCCTTGCCCAGGCAGGACACGCCGCCGGCAAACCGCAACCAATCCAAATCGCCATCACCCCCTGCACCGAGATCATCAAGACCTTTAAAGAGTATCAGCCCCTGGCCGCGTATCTGGAAAAACAGCTCCGGCAGCCGGTTGTTCTCGTCATCCCCAAGGATTTCCCGGAATTCGAGCGGTTCGTCAAGGAGGGCAAGGTGGCGTTCACCTTCCAGGCCCCCCATACCTATGTGCGATTGGCCCATCTCTACAACAAGGAGACGTTACTCAAGGCTTTGACCCCGGATGGCGAGAGCAGACACCGGGGAGTGATCATTGTCCGCAAGGACAGCCCCCTGCGGCGCATAGAGGATCTTAAGGGTAAATACATCATCTTCGGCGCGGAAAACGACATGGCGAAATCCCTCTCGGCAAAACGCCTGCTTACCGCACAGGGGATCGACCCGGAAAAGGATCTTCGCGGCTACAAGAATAATGGCAGCTGTGAATCCATCGCCCTCAATGTCTTTCTGAAAACCGCCGACGCCGGGGCGATCTGCGACTATTCCTTCAAGGGTGTCAACGAAGCGAAAAATGGCGGCGAAAGCGAAATCCCCCCCAATCAGCTGCGCATCCTCGGTCGGACCGAGGAGATACCCACCTGGATCTTTGCCGCCCGCACCGGGGTCGAGGCCGGTCTCGTTACCCGGATCACCAAGGCACTGACCGCTCTCAACCAAAAAAACAAAAAGCATGAAGAAATCTTGGAGTCCGCGGAGGTGGGCGGGTTTACAACGGCCAAGGACAGCGACTACGACGGGGTCAGAACAATTATGTCGATGACCCGCTAAGCCGCATGAAAACCCTCAAGGCCAAGATAAGCGTTCAGATCATCTGCCTTATTGTCGGCGCTCAGCTTGCCACCGGCCTGCTCATTGTTTTCCAGGTGCATAAGGCAATGCACCATGAAAACCACAATCTCGGTCTGGCGGTTGCCTATGATCTGGCGCATGTCTGCGCCAAATCGCTCATAAGCGCTGATCTGGCCGAACTCCGCAACTACATCCGGTACACTATGAGCCAGGAGTACGTCACCCAGGCCATGGTCGTTGATAACGATTGCCGCATCGTCATGCACAACAACCTGGCAAAGGTCGGAGAACAATATTCGAGGGTATGCTTGCAGCAAGAAATGCCTCTGTTCGGCGAACATTACACCAACGAGAGGGGCGAAACCGTGGTGGATATTCTTGCGCCCATCGAGGCCGGCGGAGTACGGCTGGGCTCCGCCATTCTCACTTACTCGCACATCGGCATCGATAATGAAGTCACAATCCTGACCCGGAAAATCTTCCTTATTTTCTTCATCAGTTCCATGATTGCCATCCTTTTCGCGATCCTGCTTGCCGAATATGTTTCCCGCCCCATCAGACACCTTTCCCGGGCGGCCGATGAGCTGGGCAGCGGTCAATTTAACATCAAAAAAATGGGCACGAAATACAGCGACGAGATTGGAGAGCTTGCCAGATCATTTTATGTGATGGCAGGCAAACTGGAAAAGGAGATCTGCCATGACACCCTGACCGGCCTCCACACCCGTAATGTTTTCCAAATACGCCTGGCCGAGGAGTGCGCCAACAGCCTGCGCCACAACAGCCCCCTTGCCCTGCTGATGCTCGATGTGGATCACTTCAAGAAGGTGAACGACACCCATGGGCACGGGGTCGGCGACGCGGTATTGCGCCACATTGCCGCAACCTTGCACGAAGCGAACAGAGTCGGCGATTGCCTGGCCCGCTATGGAGGAGAAGAGTTTGTCGTACTGCTGCCTGCAACCCAGCGGCAGGGCGCTCTGCATGTGGCGGAGAAAATCAGGCAGAGGATAGAGACACATTCCTTCCAGCTGCCTGACGGCACCAAGATTCCGCTCACAGTCAGCATAGGCATCGCCCTGTTCCCAGAAGACACCGGCGAATACGCCTGGCTCCTTGAGCTTGCCGATCAGGCCATGTACGAAGCGAAGAAAAAGGGACGAAACACCGTGGTTGAAGCAAGCGCCCTGAAAAGCACGGATGCATGACATGAAAGGGATAACTGCCTTTTTCCACCGACAATAGCCCCTCGGCACGTGAAAGACAGGCAGATTTATCTGACGGGTTTAATCCACCGCAACCTGCGGGGAGGAGGGCCCCCCCAGCCGTCCAGATAAGCCGCCTTACGCCGGTAGCCCTGCCCTGCCGGACCATCTTCATCCAGCGCGAACCGGTCGGCACTGCGCTCACTTGCGAATCGCACCAGAACACCCCACAACTCCGTGTCGGGCTGGGGCGCCCAGGGGGAAACAGACACGGAGTGCAACCCGCTGGCCGACAAGCTTCTGGGACCGAACAACCAGGACAAGGCCTATGCCGATCTCTGGTTTTACTCAAATCCACTCTTTATTCGGGTGTCCCGTTAAACACTGCTCCCGGGTACGCAGCCCAACCGACGACAAGGACTCAAAAAAACCACCCGGACACTACCGCACAAAAAACCCGTCTTCTGTAAAGGAAGCGGGTTTTTGCGTATTCTCGGTCCGTTACCGGAGCAAGGATACGAGCGACGGATCAACAATAATGTTCTGCCTGAGTCCTTTCGGGCATTGACCGGCTGACCGCGTGAGACAGGATTTCCAGTTTTTCCAGCTTATCGATGGTGTACACCGTACCTGCCGAGAGATCAATATGGTGCACCTCGACCTCGATTTCCGTATCGGTGATACAGGCAAAACCGTTTACCACTTGGCTGTCAACTGCCAGATGCTCCTTGGAGATGGTGGCAAAGTCGTTTCCGTAAGCCCTGAAAACAAGGGCGTCGGGAAAACCTGCCTGCAGCTCGACGGCAAACTCCTTTAAGAGCAGATTGCCGTTATCCCATCCATGACGCTTGTTGTACTCCGGCACTTTTTTCAGGTGCAGCATGTGCAGGCACCGGTATTGATTCATATCCAGGTTATTCAGAATAATCTTCAGGTAGTCCTCGTTGTACAGCCCGGTCAACATGTCGTTAAAAAAGTAGGAAAACCTCTTTTTCTCCAGGTTGGTTACCGGCAGCTGGCTGATGGACGGCGAAATTTTAATGTCGGCCAGCACCTTGACCGCCGCCTTGACCACTTCCGGATGAAACTGGCTGCCGCTTAGGGCCTGGAGTTCCGTCAGGGCCTCGGGAATCTCTTTTCTTGCCTTATAAATACGGTTGGTGGTCATGGCATCAAAGGCATCGCCGACCGCCATGATTCTGGAGAGCAGGGGGATCTCGTTTCCCCGCAGGCCGTCGGGATAACCCTCGCCATCATGCCGTTCGTGATGATGCTGGATGATCACGGCCAACTCCTGATACATCTCGATCTTCGAAAGCATTTCATAGCCGGCAAGAGCATGGATTTTTATCAGGTCATAATCAAGGCTGGTGAGTTTGCCGGGTTTGAGCAGCACGGAATCCGGCGTGGCCACCTTGCCGATATCGTGGAGGGTGGCGGCCTTGTAAAGCTTTGCCGCCTGTTTTTGCTCGATGCCCATTTCCCGGGCAATGAGCAGGCAATACTGCGCAACGCGCTCGGTATGGCCTGCGGTATAAGTATCCCTTTGCTCGATCATGTCGACAAAGGAGAAAATCGTCTCTTCATAATTGGCCGTGCGTTCTGCGGTGAGCGCGATCACCGATTCCTTTTGCCTGAAGGAATCAATGGCAAAACCGATATCACCGGCCAACTCCTCCAGCATCTCTTTTTCTTCCGGCTCAAAGCCTTCCTTGCGCCAGGTATAGATGGTCAGGGCGCCGAGGGGCTGCGCGGACAGGTGCGCCCGCAGAGGAAGACTGATGACGGCATGAAACCCCTTTACCTCCTCCGAATCGCGCCACGGGGTCGGGTCCTGCCTCTTCGGATCGTTTTCACGGATCACGATCTTATTGTCCCGAATACTTTGGGCCGTGGGACTCCGGTAAAAAAGAGTTTCCGCCTCGTTCACGGCATAGGGTGGATCAAGAAGAGGGCTGCCGGTGCGCTCCGAGGTACAGATCGTTCGAATCTCGTTGTTTTCCAACAGACCGATCCAGCAAAAGCCATAATGGCAATGCTGGACAAATCGGGCACAGGCACTTTCCAGCAGGCTGATAACATTTGGCGAGGTGATAAGCAGCTTGTTGATGTGGGCAACCGTATCCAAAATCTCCCGCAGATACCGTTCCTGATCCAGAAGGTTGCCGATCTTGTCCGTGCGTTCGGCCACCATGGCCTCAAGGGTCCGGTTGAAATGTTCCACTTTCTCTTTGTCGCGCTTCACTTTCTCCGTCAACAGTCCGACCGGCACGGTGATAAAAAAGAAGAAACCGAGCCTCACGACAAGATCGGTCAACTCAATGTCCGCAAGGAGGGGAAGAATACTGAACACGTAACTAACAGCGGAAAAAACCGCGACCAACAGCCCAAAACCGAGACCGAAGTAGATGGTATGCAGACAGATGAGCAGGTAATAACCGAGGAAAAAGCTGCTTTCAAAACTTGCTTCCGCATGGACCAAGTTCGAAAGAATGATCATGTCGAGAAAAAGGGAGGCCAGATACACCTTCCGCAACTGGCCCGGTCTGAAAAAAATAACCAGGTAGCAAAGAACGCTGTAAATGGAAAAACAGATCAGGGCGTTGACCAGAATGGCCTCTTCCCTTGGGGAAATCGGAACAAACCAGAGCCAGGCAATACCGCCGGCAAGGCTGAAGATTCGCAACAGCAGAAAGGTCAGATCAACCTCACTGGTGGCGCCGACAACCTCTTTCCATTGTTTCCGAAAAAAAACCATGGTGAATTCCGACACGGATTAAGCCATCGTCAAAAAATAACATGGCCGTTTCAGGTAGCCGGATGGCATAAGGAGCCATACAGTAAGGCAACATAATGGCAATGTCATTTCGAACGGCTCCTAAATGACGGACCGCCTGAGGAGCAGCGTCGGCAAGGCAAGACGCTTTGCCATGGGATGACACAACCTGACTGACTTCCTTTTTAAAGGATACTTCCTTGCCCTTGGACGCGTCAATCATTATGAATGAATTCAGACCGGCTGACTTAGGTCAATGTTTTTTCTCCCATTCCCGGGTAGAGTGGCCGCCAGGAAAATCATTCAAGGAGATAACGATGAATCCAGGGCAAAAAAAAACGGCCGAGCCGTTCCGGATTGACTTTCATACACTGCGGCTGCTGATACAATCCGCCTTTCTGCTCTTCTGCCTCTACAGCGGCTATCGCTTCTACCAATTCTACCAGTGGGCCGTCGGCAACTCATCGACCTTCGTGGCCCGCCCTCCGGCGGTCGAGGGCTTCCTGCCCATCAGCGGCCTGCTCAGTCTCAAGCGCTTCCTGCTGAGCGGAGTTTACGACCGCATCCATCCGGCCGCCCTGACCATCTTCATCGCCGCCCTGCTGATCGCCATTTTTTTCCGCAAGGGGTTCTGCGGCTGGATCTGCCCGGTGGGATTTGTCTCCCATCTGACCGAAAGAGTCGCCCTCCGGCTGAAAATGATCTGCCGGCCGCCGGAATGGCTCGACTATCCCCTGCTCAGTTTTAAATATCTCCTGCTGGCCTTCTTCTCCTGGATTATCCTGGCCAAGATGGACCTGTCCGCCATCGAGTCTTTCTCAAACACCCCTTACAATCTGGTGGTGGATGCCCGGATGCTGCTGTTTTTCATCGACCCGACCTCCACAACCATCTGGGTGCTGAGCATCCTTGTGATCGCTTCCTTTTTTCTGCGCAACTTCTGGTGCCGCTATCTCTGTCCGTACGGGGCGCTGATGGGAATTCTCGCCTGGTTTGGTCCGCTGCGGATCAGCCGGGATGAGCAAAGCTGTATCAACTGCAAAAAATGCGAGAAGGTCTGCCCCGGCTCGATTCGAGTGGCCGAGCAAACCGTGGTGACCAGCCCTGAATGCCTGGGCTGCCTGGAATGCGTTGCTGCCTGCCCGGTTAACGACTGCCTGCGGGTTTCAACCTACCGTCGCGAAAAAATGCCGGCGTGGCTCTTGCCGTTGGGGGTAGTGTCCTTTTTTCTCCTCGTTTGGGCAACAGCCAATCTCACTGGCCATTGGCAATCGGCGGTGCCTCCGGAAATCCTCAAGAACTACTACCCGATGTCCGCCACGATGGGCCACCCCTAAAAACCTGTAAAACTCCCCGGCATGGCGTTTTAACACCTCTTTTTCAACCTACACCACAACCGCAGGGAAATAGAGATGAAAACCGGTACCCTTACCCGGTTCCGATTCCACGGTAATCGCTCCGCCATGCCTCCTGATGATCGTATCACACAGCGTGAGCCCCAACCCCATGCCCTTCTGGGAGCCGCGTTGCTTGGTGGAAAAATAGGGATCGAAGATGTGAGGCAGATTCTCTTTGCTGATTCCACAGCCCTGATCCTCAATCGAAATCTTCACATAGTTACCAGGGGCAAGGGGAGGATACTTCCCATGATTCTCCGACAAGTGTTCATTGACGGCCGATATCCTGAGGGTCCCGCCAGATCCCGCAGGCATGGCCTCCTTGGCATTCAGCACCACCTGTTTTATGACATTACGGAATTGGGCCGGATCAACAGAGATGGACAAGAGGTTTTCGGCCAAGTCAAATTCAGGCAGCAGATCCGAACCTTCCAAGATGGCAACCGTCTCATTCATGATGTAGCTTACGGGCTGAATGTTTATCGGCAGCTTATTGCCTTCGGAAGAAAAGGCAATAAGCTGACTGGTAAGCTTGGTGGCCAATCCGGCCGCCTGTTCAGCTTGTTTGAGATACTGATAGACCTCGCTTGATTCCTCGGTATTCATCTTGGCAAGCTGGATATTGCCGACAAGCACCTGAAACAGATTATTAAAATCATGGGCGATACCGCCCGCCAGGATGGCAAGGGACTCAAGATTTCTGATTTTCAAAAGTTCGCTTTCCAAGCGTTTACGCTCGCTGATATCGCGGTTGCTGACCCGCCGTCCCCTGAAGACTCCATCGTTGCTCCAAACCGGATGGCAGATGTGCTCGAGCCAGCGAATACCGCCGTCGCGGCGGACAACACGGAAATTCAGCATCCCGTCTTCCTGATTGCCGATGTCGTGTCGGTGGGCATCCCACTGGTCCCGGTCATCGGGATGGACAACACGCAGGAACAGATCGGGATCGGCGATGAACTCGTCCCGGGAGTAGCCGGTGATGGCCTCACACGAGGGGCTCATGTAAATAATCTCGCGCCGAGCTCCCTCCCAGTATTCCATGTCCAGGGTATAGTCGGCAACGGTGCGGAATTTTTCCTCGCTTGCTTCCAGCGTCTGCTGCTGGTGCACCACAAGCCGATGCTTTGCCCTCAACTTCCGATTCGTCAGCAGTAAACCCACCCCCAGGATCAAGATCGTCCCAAAGGCAAACATCCCCCCCATCGTTTGCCAGCGATAGCGCGCCCAAATATCCCGCGAAGTAAAGTGAGGAACAACATCAAATGGGGGCAACCGCAGTTCCCGCAGCAACTCTTCCACCGGGCTGTAATCAGCAGGCACGATAAAACCGTGGATCCCCATGGTGCGCGTGGCTTCCGCATTATCTTCCAGCACGAAAAGCACGGCGGCGACATGTCTGGCAAGATTTTCGTCGATGTGCGGCATGGCGGCAAACGGCCACTCGGGATAAAGCCGGGTGGAAACTTGCAACGGAAAATCGGGAAGATTCTGCCGATTGAGAATTTTGAGCTGCTTGATATCGAACCTGCCTTCGCGAACCATGCTTTCCAGCACGCCGCTGCGCACGAAACCGACCTCGGCCCGACCGGCCAGCACCGCTTCGACAACCTTGTCATGGGGCATGCCGGTGGTGACCAGATTGACATCCCGCTCCAAACTAATCCCCGCCCGGCTGAGTTCATAGGCCTGCATCTGATAGCCGCCCAGGGATTCAACGTTAACGGCCGAGACGGTCTTACCCTTGATGTCGCCCAGCGTGTTGATCTTGGCTTGTCCCGCACGACTGAAAATGGCCCCGCCGAAAACGGTTGCCGACAAGCCATTTTCATTGACGGCCAGGGTGGCGAGTGGCGAAGACAAGCCGCTGCGCTTCTTCAACACCACGTAATGCCCGGAGTTGGTCAGCACAAAATCCAACTGGCGAGCGGCAACGGCCTGATTCAACTCGGGATAGGTGAGCGCTTGCACCACGAAATCGCGCTCCGGCATGGCCTCTTTGAGTGCAACGGCCAAAGGATTCCATTTTGCCAGTGTTTGCGGTTTGGGACGGAAGGAGAGCACGCCTATTTTCACCGGTTCCGCGCCCTGGGCCTGGATGGGGGCCAGGAGGCAGGCAAGCAGCATCAGCAGGCGAATGAATGGCTTTCCAGGCATGGATTCTCCTTGAGCGGTTTCACTGAAAATCAGTGGGCAGATAATCAGCGCGAATCAGCGAGGCGAGAGGGACCTCCTGCTTGAGCAATCCGCTTGCGACCATGGCGACGGACAGCTTGCGTGCACTGGCGAGCAACTCGGGCGACGTTCCCGCAAGCAGATGGTAATTTTCGGCGGCCTCGGGTAACACCAATCCCTTGAAGAGAGAAAGCACCTTCGTTGCCGGCAAGCCGAGGCGGGGGGCCATGCGGTAGACTGAGTCCTGCGGGTTTCGATGCAGATGGTCGAGCGCACGGAAATGCGCGGCTATCAGGTGGCGAATCGCGTTTGCGTGGCGCCTGTCGAGCACCTCGCTGCGTATGGCCAGGACATCGACGATGGCGCCGGGGATTTGCCCGCTGTCGAAGAGCTTACGCCCACCTTGCGCCAAAAGATGACAGGCAACCGGCTCATAGGTAATGACGACATCCAGTTGATCGCGCGCCCAGGCTTCGCGTTGCCGGTTGACCGGGAGCCTTACCAGCTTGACGTCTTCCCTGGTCAGATTCGCGGCCCGCAGGGCTGCATTCAACATCATTTCACCCACGGCGCCTTGCTCAAAGCCGAGGCGCCTGCCTTTGAGGTCGGCAAGTTTCTTGATGTCGGAACGCGCAACCAGCATATCGGCCCCGGCCGAAAGATCGAAGATCATCACCACGGAAAGCAACAGACCATTGGCGCGCGCCTGCAACACCTCGTCCAGGGTCAGCGCGGCCCCATCCGCCCTGCCTTCAGCTATCGCTTTCAAGGAATCCGTGGCTGAAGTCGTTTCAGCCAGACGCACCCTTTGGGCATCCAGCCAGCCTTCGTTACGGGCAAGAAACATCGGCTCGTATCCCGGCCACACATAGGCGGCAATGGAAACGGGCTTCTCAGCCAACCACTCGCTACCGACCAATACCAGCAGGAGAGTCAGGAAACCCCAAAGGGCGATACGTTGAGGCCGAAAAACCATTTTCCACCCCCTTTACCGGGAATGCCGTGGTTTGCGGAGAATACGCAGCATATATATTATATATGCTCACGGCCTCTCGTGTCGTCAATAATTCTTTCGGAAATATGTTTCATCCATGCCTCGCAAAGCCATTCAGGATGAGACAACTTCAAAGACTGCGTTTTTTTGTTCTCACTCCCGATTAAACCCGGTTTTTTTTGAAAAAAAGCGTACAATTCCGGACAACTAAGGTTTCCCTGCGTGGTCACCACCTTTTTTTTACGCTGTAACCCTCAGCAAGCACACAGGAAAAAAAATCTCCAGGTCGGCGAATGTCGGCGAGAAAGCCGTAGCGCCTGCCCTTACTTGCCTCCTGTCACCTCAGCCCCCTCGACAATGACGTCGTATCGATACCCTGCGCCGAAATCACGGTCCAGAGAAAGATTCCCCTTGATGGTGACCACCTCACCGACCTCCGACAGCGAATCGGTGGTAACCACAAGATCGTTGGTCCCGACAGCCTGACTGCCGGTGCCGTCTTGCAGATGCAGCCAGTTCTTGCCCATGATCCCGCGGCTGACCTTGACCACCTTGCCTTGAACCACCACCGGCTTATTAGCCAGGGCATCTCTCTTCTCATAAATCTCACCGATGGTGCGCCCATCGGGGCCTGCGGCCTTACTCACCTTGATCACCCTGACCGGCTCACCCGGGATCAAGCCGACGGCCGGGGTTGGAGCCGGGGCAACAGCAGAGCCGGGAGATGCAAGCCCCTGCGAAAAGACAATGCTGTCGAAGGTGCGATTCAGCGAGGTACTGGTAAAGTTGTTCATCACCATGCCCGGCTGGCAGGCGATTTCATTGCCCACCACGACCTGGGTCTGGGGCAGAGCCACCCAGGTCGTGACGCCGCCCTTGTCCAGCAAGACATAGGTATAGCCGCCGCTGTTCATGGTTTCCGCCACCTTGCCCGAAATCCCCTGCATGGACGGCCCGACGGCAACGCCACCACCGGCCATGCCACTCCCACCCGTGGCGACTCCACCGCCTTTCTTCGAAAAGGCTGAGGCTTGCAAAGGATTCCACAGAAGCAGGGAGGTGGCGAGTACCAGACCACCGGTACGAAGATATTTCAGTCTCTTGCGTGTATTCATAGGGTGACACCTCTTTTTAGATATTTTCATGTGGTTGCCGCACCAACGGCAACATAATTCAATCCCACAGGGAAAGAGTTAAATGTACGAGACTTTCACGGAATTTGCTCATAATAACGTAAAGTTTTGTCAATCAACTCAAACGGGGGAGGTTTATTTTATCCAAACCGGGTAAAGCCGATTCTGTAATTTCCAACACTCCCCCCCGCGAGGAACCAAGACAACAGAATGAACCCGTTAAAAAAGAACATGAAAGTCACTTTTCAGCATAAAAGCTCGCGGTACCCCCCGTATTCCATTCGGCGACCATATTTTTTCAATATTCCATGTTATTTCAGATTATTACAGCAACACAACACCCTCTACACAGGACACTCTGTACCGCGGTTCCCTACGCCAATTCAAACATTCGCCGTAGTTCCTCTGGCAGAGTCCACGGACATTGCCAAAAAACCGATACCGGTAACTGGCAAATCAAGCCTGAATTGCTACTCGCAAGCTACTGGGCCCCCACAACACATTTGGGCTATTCTTTGACAAAAAGATGCGCTACAAGTATAAACCATACTGAAAGTTGCGCATCCACTCAGTTAGCCTTCACGAGGGGCAAGTGTCCGGACTCCTTCATTTTTTATTCTGTCTTGCAGCCGAACCTCCTCGACCCGCCTCCTTTTGTCGTAAAATTAGCAGAAATAACCAGATACTTTTGGACATGATTGCTTTAGGCGCTGGATTTCGTTCTCGGCAAGGCTTCACCGTTCTGTCTACAGAGAATGGCAGACAAATGCCCACCTACTGCGGGAGACTATTATGTGGCGGATATTACAGATTGTTTCTCTGAGTCTTTTCTTAATTCTCAGCAGCACCGGATGCGAGTTTTCATCCCCAAAATTAAAAATATATACCGTCGGGATCGTCAGCATAGACGACAATTTCAATCCCTTTGTCGAAAACTTCAAAACCGGAATGGCCAAGGCCGGATATGTTGAAGGGAAAACAATTCACTACCTGTATGACGGCCCGATAAAAAAAGAGCAACTGGCCGACCGGCTCGTTTTCCTGAAAAACCAGCATCTTGATCTGCTCTTCACCTTATCCACCCCTGTTAGCCAAAAGGCCAAGGAGGTATTCGCCGACACCAAGGTGCCCATTCTCTTTTGCCCTGTTTACGATCCCGTTACCAGCGGCCTTGTGGATTCGCTGACCAATCCCGGAGGCAATATCACCGGGGTCATGGTGGGCGGCAGCCTCGGAAAGGCCCTGGGTTATCTCCTGGATGTTTTGCCCGGCCTGAAAACGATTTTTGTTCCCTTTCCCCAAAAGGACTCCTCTGCCCGCGCAAATGTCGGCGACCTTAAAACGGCTGCGGCCAAGTATGGCATCCGCATAGTACCCGGCCAAATCGATAACAGGCAGGATCTTGCCTCTCTCATGGAGAATATTCCAGCCGATGCCGATGCGGTTTGGCTGCCCAACTCCCCATTGATCGTTTCCAACGCAAGCATGATAATTCAGGCCGCAATGAAACGGGGGTTGCCTGTTTCCTCCACGACCTCCAAAGCCCAGGATGGCGCCCTTTTATCCTACGGAGTTGCCCCCCAAAAAATCGGGATTCAATTGAGCGCTCTGGCCGACAAGCTTCTCAAGGGCGTGCCGGCCTCGCAACTTCCCGTGGAGAGAGCCGAATATATTTTAGCCGTTAATTTGCAAACTGCCCAACGCCTCGGCATAAACGTGCAGGAATCGCTTTTAAAACAGGCGGATATCATCATACGCTGAGAGGCAAACGAACAACGATGTTTACAGAAAAATTGAATCGAAGTCTGGAACGAAAACTCAAATGGACCCTTATCTTCTTCGCGGTTATCCCGCTGCTTTTGCTGAGTTTTGTTCTGCTCTTGCTGATTTCCTCGGCTCAAGAGAGGCAGGCCGTTGCCTTGCAAAAGGAGACCCTTGCTCACGTTGCCCATGAACTCGCCTCGGTGATTCACGAGATAGAGGATCGATTGGATACCGCCTTGATAACCAACGATATTTTCAGCCTTGACGCAAAAGGGCGGAATACCTTTCTCGCCCTGCTTCGCAAACTGAGTGACCCAGAACATACTGACATAATCGAGGAATTCATCATCCTTGACGACAAGGGCCAGGAAATAGGCAGGGAATCACGAACGGAAAATTTTCTTGCCGGCGATCTCGTGAGCAGGGCTCACCGTGCTGAGTTTACCGTGCCGGCGAGCACCGGTCATCGGTACTACAGTGCTACCACCCTCGACCTCATGACCCACGAACCCTTCATGCTTATCTCCCAGCCTTTTCATGATCTCCGGTCCGGAAGACTGAAAGGCGTGCTGGTAACCCGGCTGAGACTGCATACCGTCTGGAACAAGGCAGCACATCACGACCTTGGCAAATCCGGCATTGTCTATCTCATCGATCAGGACGGACTGGTTGTTGCGCACCCTGATCCCTCGGTTGTCTTCCGGCGCACGATCCTGGAGAACGATCCTGCTTCCGGAATCGTCCGCTCCATATCCGGAAAAAAGGTAATCCGAACCGACAGAAAATTTCGCCTGGGTGATCGGGAATTTCGGGCAATCGGCGAGGTGCCTGTCAGCGAAGCCCTGGCTTTATCCCGCCACGCCTTGTTTACCATGGCTTTTTTCTTTTTCCTCTTTTTGGCCTTGAGTCTCATGAGCGGTTTTGCTGCGGTGCGGCGTATTGTGAGTCCGTTGCAAAAATTGGCCAAGACGGCTCAGGCCATCAGCGCCGGAGAATTTGACAAAAAAGCCGATATTGAGAGCCAGGATGAAATCGGGGTCTTGAGCCGCTCCTTTAACTCCATGGTCGACCAGCTTGTGTATGACATCAAAAAACGGCAGCAGACAGAGGTTGCGTTGCAACAAGCCTATGCTCAAATGGAAAACAGGGTCCAAGAGCGGACCTCCGAGCTCGCCACGGTAAATAATGAATTGCAGACAGAGATTGCCGTCCGCAAACAGGCCGAGGAAGCCGCCTCTGCCGCCAATCGAGCCAAGAGCGAGTTCCTGGCGAACATGAGCCATGAGATCCGAACCCCGATGAACGGCATCATGGGAATGATTCATCTCGCCCTGAACACCGAGCTGAACTCGGAGCAACGTCACTACCTTTCCATTGCGCACACGTCCGCCACCTCCCTTCTCGGTATCATCAACGACATCCTGGACTTTTCCAAGGTCGAGGCAGGCCAGCTCGTCCTGGATGCACATCCCTTTGATTTGCTGGAAATAGTCGAAGAAACGATCCAAACAATGGCGCCCCAGGCCCAGGAGAAGCAACTGGAATTGCTCTATCATCTGCCATCGCGCATAGAGACCAAAATGATTGGTGACTCCATGCGCCTGCGGCAGATTTTTCTGAACTTGGTCAGCAATGCCATCAAGTTTACCAAAGAAGGCTATGTGTACATCGATATCGAAATGCAGCGGGAGGACGACGAGCAAATTTTTCTCTGTTGCAGCGTGATAGACACTGGAATAGGAGTTGCGGCCGAGCATCAGGCAAATATTTTCAATAGTTTTTCCCAGGCCGACAGCTCTGTTTCCAGGGTTTTCGGCGGCACCGGCCTTGGCCTGAGTATTTGCAGAAAACTGGTGGAGTTAATGGGAGGCAGCATCTGGGTGGAGAGTGAACCAGCACGAGGCTCCTCCTTTCATTTCACCTGTTCTTTTCGCAAAAACATGGAACAGAGCGGCGCCCGGCATGATTTAGAGCCGTTTGCCCAAGGGGCGTCCCTCCTTTTTATTGTAAACCGTTATGCCAGCCGCGGAATTTATTCCAAACTTTTTGAAGAATGGGGCTTTGTGGTCAAAACGGTATACACCGGCCAAGAGGCTGCTGCGGAAATTCGCCAGGCGAATGCCGCCGGCAAGCCGTACCAGACAGTGGTGCTCAACGTACCCCGGGATGAAAATGACCAGCGCCACACCATGGCCGCGCTGGCCGCTGAACCGGAGCTTACCGCCAAGACACCGACCATACTTTTGAGCGACATCAAGTACCTGCCGCAATGGAAGACGTATCCCGGCGTGAATATCCACGCTGTTCTGCCCAAGCCGCTGTCCCGGCACTCTCTCCGCAAGGCTCTGGAGACGGGGCTGAATGCACAGTGTTTCGCTTTACCTGCAACAGAGAGTTTCGGTGCTGCGGCGCAGGAAGCGGACATGGTGCCTCTGCGTCTTCTCCTTGTTGAAGATAATCATATCAATCGTGAATTGGCGCAGATAATTCTTCATCAAGCGGGTCATCAGGTGGAAATCGCCATTAACGGAATCGAGGCCTTTGCCCGGCTGGAAGAAAGCACATTTGACGCCATCTTGATGGATGTGCAGATGCCTTTAATGGACGGCTTTACGGCTACCCGCCTGATCCGCCAATGCGAACAGGGAAAGATCGACAAGAACGAAGAGCACCTGGCGGTTGTTTCACAAGCCCGGGAAAAACTTGCAGGCAGCCATACGCCGATCGTGGCAATGACCGCCCATTCCATGGCCGGCGATCAAGATAAATGCCTTGCCGCCGGGATGGATTATTACATTACCAAGCCCTTTAAGCCGGAAGAGGTATTAACCCTCTTACAAAAAATAACAAGCAGTACTGGCCACCAGGGCAGTGGCCCGGTGCAGGGGAATATTCCTGTCGCTCCCCCCATGAAGCTCATCGAGCCACAAATTGTATCCGTAGAGCAGGTCAGAGAGCAGCTGGTCACTGCTTGCGGAATAGCGCCTGAAAAAATCGATGCCTTTTTAATTCCCATGGGAAAAGCCTTGCAACAATACATGGCTGATGCAGAGGAGGCCATCAGACAAGGTGATCATGAGCAAGTTTGCCGGATTGCCCACAGCCTGAAGGGGGCTTTACTGAATCTGAGGCTCAACGACTGTGCCGCTGTTGCCGCTGTCATGGAGCAGGGGGCCAAGGGGCAGGATGGGACAAAAGATTACCCTGCTTTTCTGACAGTGCTTCACCACGCCTTGGCCAAGCTCTTTTGAGCTTCGTACTCATGCTCCGTGCCCAAGCGCGGATAACCGGCAGCAGGGAAAAACCCGCCAACGGCTTGCGAGGAGTGCCCCCAATTTCCAGATATTTTCCGGCCTGATCTTGACTGCTATCATGCATCCGCGATAGTCTTCTATCATCAGCATAATTCAAAATCAGGAGGGAAAGTCATGGAACGGGAAACTGCCGCCGTCTGCATAAAATGCCAAAAGTCCCCCGCAAGTCTGATGAGATGCCAGGAATGCCTTACCTGTTTTTGCGTCGAATGCTATCCGCCGTTCGTCGTCGATTCCGGGGTGATCGCAGACAGGATAGATATCTGTCCCAAATGCGACAGCAGGCATGTTGAGCATCTTAAAAAGCTTTAGGGAAATCCGAGGGGAATCAGGGACAGATTTGTTTTTTCAAAAAACAGGAAGGTCAAAGCCTGAGACCGCAACACCGGCCCCGCAAGGAACCAAGGCACAAAAAAACCCGCAAGCCATTTCCGGCGCGGGTTTTTTTGTGCTGTTACTCACACGGATTGCTCCGCAAATGAACATGGCGGAGAGCGAGGGATTCGAACCCTCGGTAGAACTTTTGATCCTACACTCGCTTAGCAGGCGAGCACCTTCGGCCTACTCGGTCAGCTCTCCACAATTCTTATTCGCATGTTGTTGGCGGAGGAAGTAGGATTCGAACCCACGGTACTTGCGCACAACGGTTTTCAAGACCGCCGCCTTAAACCACTCGGCCATTCCTCCTTAAGTCCGTCAGTTATGTACCATTTCAAAAAAGCGCTGTCAATGCTTGAAGACCTTCCGACCCGGAAGAAAAATCCCCGCCGGTATTTCGCCATGCTTAACGGACCGACTCAATGGCCTCGGCCAGCTTTCGCACCCCGATGATCTCCATGCCCTTGACCCCGCCCTTGGGTACATTAGCCAAGGGAACAATCGCCTTTTTAAAGCCATGCTTGCCCGCCTCCCGCAACCGCTCCTGCCCGCTGGGCACGGGCCGGATCTCACCGGAGAGGCCGACCTCGCCGAAAACCACCAGCTCCACGGGCAGGGGTTTGTTTTTCAGGCTGGAAAAAACCGCCAGGAGCAGTGCCAGATCGGCGCTGGTTTCGCTGACCCGCACCCCGCCCGCCACGTTGATGAACACATCCTGGCCATAGGTGGCGATGGAGCCGTGGCGGTGCAGCACGGCAAGGAGCATGGCCAGCCGGTTCTGCTCAAGGCCCACCGTAACCCGCCGGGGATTTTCGCTGTGGCTGTCGTCAACCAGGGCCTGCATCTCAACGAGCAGGGGGCGGCTGCCCTCCCAGATCGCCATGACCACGCTGCCGGGCATGGCCTCGGCGTTGCGGGAAAGAAAGATGGCCGAGGGGTTGGAAATCTCGCGCAGCCCCTTGTCGGTCATGGCGAAGACCCCCAGCTCGTTCACCGCGCCGTAACGGTTTTTCACCGCCCGCATCACCCGGAAACGGCTGTCCCCGCCGCCTTCGATATAACAAACCACGTCGATTATATGCTCCAGCACCCTGGGCCCGGCCAGATCGCCGCTCTTAGTGACATGACCCACCAGAAAGATGGCGACGCCGGTCTGCTTGGCAAACTGGGTGAGCAAGGCAGCGGACTCCCGCACCTGACTAACGCTGCCCGGCGCGGACTGGCTCTCCGCCACCTGCATGGTCTGGATGGAATCGATTACCATGACCTCGGGCTGCTCCTTGAGGGCCGTGGCGCAGATATCCTCCACCCTGGTTTCCGCCAGCAGGAGCAGGGCCTGATCCGGCAAGCCAAGCCTTCTGGCCCGCATGGCAATCTGCTGAAGCGACTCCTCGCCGGTCACATAGAGGCACTTGCGGGTAAGGCTTAGATTGCAGCAGACTTGGAGCAGACCGGTGGACTTGCCCACCCCCGGATCGCCGCCGATCAGCACCACCGAGCCCGGCACCAAGCCGCCGCCCAGAACCCGGTCCAATTCGCCCATGCCGGTGGAAAAACGGGTCAGCTCATCCCGGCCCACCTCGGCCATGGTTTGCACCTTCGCCAGGCTTCCGGAATAGCCCTGAAAACGGCCCGCCGCTCCGGAGGCTGGCTGCTGCTCGGCCAAGGTATCCCAGGCGCCGCACCCTTCACACTGGCCGGCCCATTTGCTGAACACCCCATTGCAGGTGGCGCAGACATACGAAATCTTCTCTTTAGCCATTCTTTGCCTGCCCCTTGCGCCTTTTACCTTTCACTTTGCACCTTTTATTTCCAAAGCCTTGCGCACCGTTTCGGCAAGCGCCCGCATGGTAAGGGGTTTCATGATGAAATGACGGATGCCCATTCCCCCGGCCGAATCTTCCCCGATTGCCGCGCTGTACCCGGTGCAGAGGATCACCGGCAAGTCGGGCCGGATCTTGCGGACTTCCTGGACCAGCTGCACCCCGGACATCCCGGGCATGGTCTGATCCGTTATCAGCAGATCAAACTCCCCGGAGCGTCCGCGAAATTCTTCCAAGGCCTCAAGAGGGGTGGTTTTGGCCGTCACCCGATAGCCAAGCCCGGCAAGCATGGCCTTGCCCATTTCGGCAATGCTTGCCTCATCATCCACATAGAGAATCCGTTCCTGACCGGAAGGAAGTGACCATTCATGCACGCTTTCCGCCGCGACAGCTCCATTGCCGATCTGCGGCAGATAAATACGAAAAACCGTGCCGACACCAACAGCGCTTTCCACTTTCAGCATACCGCCATAGTTTTTGACAATGCCGTGCACCACCGCCAACCCCATGCCCGAGCCCTTGCCTACCCCCTTGGTGGTGAAATACGGGTCGAAGCTGCGGGAAAGAATCTCCGGCGTCATCCCCGGCCCGGTGTCGCCCACGCTGAACAACACATATTGACCGGGCAGCAGATCGACTTCGCCGACAAGCTCGCTTGCGCCAAGCTCCACATTCTTCATGACAACGGTCAGCACACCTCCCGCCGCCTCCATGGCATGGAAGGCGTTGGTGCAGAGATTCACCACGATCTGATGGATATTCGTGGGGTCGGCCAGGATGGCGCCACACTCCGGGTCAATATCCTCGCGGATTTCAACACTTACAGGAATCAAGGCCCGCAAAAACTTGAGCGCCTCCTTGACAATGGGCCTGGGCGAGATCGGCGTCCGCTCCTCCCCGCCTTTCCGGCAGAAGGCCAGAATCTGTTTCACCAGATCCCTGGCCCGCAGCCCGGCCCGCAAAATCTGCTGGATATCGGCTTCGGCAGTGCCGGCCTCTTGGGGCAGGCTCCTTTTCGCCAGCTCGGCATAGCCAATGATGGCGGCAAGAATATTGTTGAAATCATGGGCGATCCCTCCGGCCAGAATGCCGAGGGCCTCCATCTTCTGGGCCTGCCGCAACTGCTCTTCCAACTGCTTCCGACCGCTGACGTCATGGCAGATGGCGATAATCTCCAACTGCCCATCGCTTTGCACCCGCGTGCCGTTCATTTCCACGGGGATAACCGCCCCCTGATTATCGACATATTCAATTTGCAGATGGCGGACAAAACCCCGTTTGACGCATTCTTCCCCCGCCTCCCGGATCTTGACCCGATCATGGGCCGCTGTCCACTCGACCACCCTGTGCCCGAGAATTTCGGACAATACTTCATGCCCGGTCAATCGTACATACTCCTGATTGGCGTCAAGCACCCTCCCCGCGCCATCGAGCTTTACAAAACCGGTACCGGTGGTTTCGATCAGAACCCGGTATTTCTCCTCGCTTTTCCGCAGGTCATCCGCCATGGCCCGTTGTTCGAGCAACATCTGATTTACCGCCTTGGCCAGAGACCGGAACTCCTGAAAATGCAGGTCGGAGGTCTCCATTTTCACCTTTTCCCGCACCGCCTTGTCAAAAAATGTTTCAAAAGCGGTAAAACCCTGCTGGATTCGCCCCGCCGTTTTGCGCACAAAGAACAACCCGGTCAGGAAAGCGACAAGCATCAACAGCAGGGCCATGCCGACAATATTGACAATCTCGTCGCGCAACCCCCGCCGGGCTCCGGCGCTGGCCGCCTCAAGATCATCGAGATAGAGGCCGGACCCCACATACCATTGCCAATCCTTGACTCCGCGCACATAGCTGAGCTTCAGGGAGTCGCGCTCCTCCCCCAGCTTCGGCATCACATAGCGCAGGAATCCGCCGTCCTTCTTGGCCAGGGCGATGGCCTCCTCCACAATCTTCACCCCGTTGGGATCGGTTACCTCAAGCATATTCCTTCCCTTGCTCGGGTCGGTCAGGGCAACGCCGTCCCACTGCCCGGCAAAGATATACTCGCCCCCCCCAAAACGCATTTTTTCAATGCGCTCCAGCACTTCAGCCTTGACCTCGGCCTCGGTGTCATCCAGGTATTCCCCCGCCCCGATCAGACAGTCAAGCTGGGGCAGATATTTGACAAAGGAAATCTTCTCGAAATCCTGACCGGTGGAAACGCCAGGCTTTGGCCAGCGGGAGGAAACAAAGCCCTCTCCCTTGCTGCGGGCAAGGTCGATCATCTCACGGATGAAAAAAGTGCCCTCGCTATCCTGCTTGCTCAGAAAGTTTTTCTGCTCAAGTTCCGGCCAGACAGGATGGAGCTGCACCGTACCGTCCATGGCAATGATAAAAAAATACCCCCTGCCGTTGTTAAATCGATGCTTGCGCAGAGCCTCTCTCGCCAAGCTATAAAGTTCATTTTTGCTGTGTGAGCCCTTATTGATTTCGTAAAGATGGACCACCACCCCATGTGCGTCCCGGACCCTGGACTCGAGTTCCCCCCGTACCCTGGCGGAAACTTGCGTTTTCTTGAACTCGATGAAAGAGATCACCTCAGCGACCTGCGCTTCAAGCTGCTTTTTACGCGCCTCCACATGATTCCCCCAGAGCGCGTCAAGCTCGCTCCGGTAGTGGCCATATTCCTGCACGATTTCAGAGCCGCCGAGAACCAGGACCAGCCCGGCAACCACCAGCGACATGGTAACCAGCAATTTCCTGGCAATACTGTTAGCGGGAAGGATCATTGGTTGCCCCCATGGTGACACATTCTTGCCGCATAGTTATTCAGGTGTTTAGGCTGAAGACTGAAGGGACGTGTTGAGTGATCACCGTCAGCCTTCACCCTAAACACCTGAGGAGTTCCGCCACCTTTGTTCAGACAAGCCGGGCCAGCACCTGATTGGCCACGGGCAGACCTGCCTCGGTAAGACGCAGGCTCTCTTCTGAAACCACGACCAGCCCCTGCCGGTGCAGTTCCTCAAATATTTTCCCATAATAACCCTGCGGCGTCAAACCAAACCGATGCTGCAAGCGGGCAAGGGAAACCCCCTGAATCATCCTGAGGCCCATGACCACGCTTTCCCGGAAACTGGCCTCCAGGGGCAGGCATTCCGCCTCGCTCAGCGGCAGCTCCCCCGCCCGAACCAGCCCGGTAAACTGATCGGGGTCCTTCACCGTACCGAACCGGAATCCGGAGAGACAGGAGACCGCCCCAGCCCCCAGTCCGAGATAAGCGCCGTTTCTCCAGTAGTTGAGGTTGTGGCGGCATTCCCGCCCCGGCCTGGCGTAGTTGGAGATCTCGTAGCGCTCCAATCCTGCCTGGGCCAGAAAATCATGGGTAAACTCGGCCATGGCCAGCGCCTCCTCCTCATCGGGCAGGGTGAGTTCACCCGTGTCCACCAACCGGGAAAAGGGGGTTCCCTCCTCGATGGTCAGCTCATAACAGGCGAGATGTTCCGGGGCATGGGCAAGGGCCCGGGCAAGACTCTCCCGCCAGGCCGCCGCATCCTGGCCGGGCAGGCCATACATCAGATCCAGGTTGATATTGGCAAAACCGGCCCGACGGGCCGCCCCGATGGCGGCACAGGCCTCGGCGGTGGTGTGGCTCCGTCCAAGCCCGGCCAACAGCCGATCGGAAAAAGATTGCACCCCCAGGCTCAATCGGTTGACCCCGGCCCGACGCAGGGCGGTCAGCGCCTGCACGGTCACGGTGTTAGGGTTGGCCTCCACCGTGATCTCTGGGTCTTCCGTGAAGTTGAATAACCCAAGACACTGGCCGACCAGACCGGCCAGCTCGCCTCCGGAATAGATGGTCGGAGTGCCGCCGCCGATGAACAGGGTGGAGAAGGTCCGCTCCCGGCACCACTCCTGCCCGGACCAGTGGCGGATCTGGTCGGCAAGGGCCGCAAGGTATGCGGCCGGAGGGGATTGGCAGGCATGGGAATTAAAGGAGCAATAAGCGCAACGCCTCTTGCAGAAGGGGATGTGAAGATAGAGGCCGGGGGATTCTTCACCGCTGTCTGGGGTAAAGGAGGGACTCTCAGACATGGACACCGTCACTCTCCGGCGATAAGCGCCCGGGACTGGCGGCGGATATCCTCCAGCAACCCATGGTCGGCAAAGCTGAACGGCTGTTCGCCCTCCCCGACGATGAGATGATCCAGAAGCTGAATCCCGGCAAAAGCCAGGGCGATGAAGAGATGGCGGGTGAGCTTTTTATCCTCCGCCGAAGGGGTCAGGCTGCCGGAGGGATGGTTGTGGGCGATGATCAGCGAAGCGGCATGGTGCTCCAGAGCCATCTTGATCAACTCCCGGGGATGCACGGTGTTGCTGGCCAGGGTTCCTTCCGCCACCAGCCTGGTATCGATGATGGCAAGGGAGGCGTCGAGAAAAACAGCCGTCAGCACCTCGCGCTTGAGGCCGCGCATGCTATGGACCAGATACTCTCCCACCTCGCGGGAGGAACGGAGGTACTCCTTGGCCACCAACCGCTGCCGCAGATAGCGCCGGGCCACTGACTGAACAAAATGCAGGGCAAAGCCGTTTTTAGGACCGATACCGTCGATCAACTCAAGCTCCGCCTGACTTGCATCCATGGTCTGAGCCAGGGTGGAGAATCGCTTGAGCAGCAACCGGGCGGTCTCCTTGCAATCCTTGCGTGGAGTGCCCATGGACAAAAGCAGCTCCAGCACCTCGGCATCGGTGAAACCGTCAAGACCGTGGACCAGAAACCTGTCCCGCAGCCGTTGCCGGTGGCCGTCGCCTTTTTTCTGCCAGTCGGTTTTATCCATAGTTGGCCACAAACACCCTTTGGCACGCAAAGAAAAAGAACAATCTACTCCGTCAACGCCTTGACAAACAAATCATTGGCCAGCCCGGGATTGGCCTTGCCGCCGGTCTTTTTCATGAGCTGGCCCACGAAAAAACCCATGACCTTGGTCTTGCCTTCCCGGAACTGCTGGGCCTGCTCGGGATTGGCCGCGATGATCTCCTGAACCATGGCCAGGATCTCGCCCTGATCGCTCATCTGCACCAAGCCCTTTTCCTTGACCACGCTCTCCGGATCCTTGCCGGACACCATCATCTCCTCGAACACGGTTTTGGCAATCTTGCCGCTGATGGTGCCGGCGTCGATCATGGAGAGAAGCGCGGCCAGATTCTCCGGAGAGACCGGGCACTGACTGATATCCAGGGCCTCCTCGCCCTTCATCAGACGCATCAGCTCGGTCATCAGCCAGTTGCCGAGCTTCTTGCCGTTGGGATACCCGACCAGGGCGGCCTCGAAATAATCGGCCAGCTCCCGCGAGGAGGTGAGCACCGAGGCGTCATTGTCCGACAGTCCCAACTGTTCGCAGAAGCGTTTTTTCCGGTCATCGGGCAGTTCGGGCAGGGTGGAGCGGATCGCCTCGATCCAGGCATCGTCGATCACCACCGGCACGAGGTCCGGGTCCGGGAAGTAGCGGTAATCGTGGGCCTCCTCCTTGGAACGCATGGAGTTGGTCACGTTGCGGTCCGCATCCCAGAGCAGGGTTTCCTGGATAATCTTGCCGCCGTCCAGCAGCAGATCGCGCTGGCGGCGCACCTCGAATTCCAATGCCTTTTGCACGTTTTTAAAGGAATTCATGTTCTTGAGTTCGGTGCGGGTGCCGAATTCCTTCTGACCCACGGGCCGAAGCGAGATATTGGCGTCGCAGCGGAAGCTGCCTTCCTGCATGTTGCCGTCGCAGATGTCCAGATAGCGGAGGATGGCGTGGAGCTTTTTCAAGTAGGCAGCGGCTTCCTCCGGCGAGCGGATATCCGGCTCACTGACGATCTCGATGAGCGGCACGCCGGTCCGGTTGAGATCCACATAACTCAACGGCTCGCGCTCGTCATGGATGAGCTTGCCGGCGTCTTCCTCCATATGGATGCGGGTGATCCCGATCCTGCTGGTCCGGCCGGACGCCTCGACCTCCACCCAGCCATGCTCGGCAATGGGCAGGTCAAACTGAGAGACCTGATATCCCTTGGGCAGATCGGGATAGAAATAGTTCTTGCGGGCGAACTGATTCATAGGGCGGATGACGCAGTTGGTGGCGATGGCCATTTTCATGGCATACTCCACCACAGTTTTGTTCAGCACCGGCAGCACACCGGGCATGCCGAGACAGACCGGGCAGGTGTTGGTGTTGGGCGGATTACCGAAGGCGGTGGTGCAGCCGCAGAATATCTTGCTCTTGGTTTTGAGCTGGGCATGGACCTCAAGGCCGATGACAGTTTCAAATTCCATGGTGTTCTCTCCCTAATACAAAACGACGCAGAAACAACAACGCCGGTCTCAGTGTGTCTCTTTTCCTTTCCGCACCCAGGCTTGAATCCGAGTCAGTTCCTGCTCCCAGCCGGAGCCGATCCTGAGATCGAGAAACATTCTGAACAGCTGATCCACAGTGCGCACCACCATCTCGTGCAGACTGAGATGCTCAAGCAGCCTGCCTTCCACCGCCTCGGGCTCGTTGCCCTCTTCGGAAGAGCCCATGGTTTTAGGCGGCTTCACATTGCGAAACTCCATAAGAGTAGCCTTGAGGGAAAGCGTCCACTCATACTCCCCCCGGGTCAGCAAGATCCGGGCCTGCTCCAGCTTCTTGCCCATGGCCAGCCCGGTGCGCGCCTCCTGCAGCTCGGTCATCTGCCCGCGGCATATCAACTTCTCGCGGTTCTCCCCTTCGCCATACTCAAGCATCATATGCTTTTCAAAAACCAGCTGAATATCCTCTCCCGCCTCGGGAAGAAAGATGGTCCCACCCCGCTCCTCGCTTTTGAACCAAAGCCAGGTAAGAAACTCCTGACCCAAAAATCGTTTTTCCTCAATGATATCAAGCAAATCCATACGACAAAGCCTCTGGGTCAGATAAAGATTGTGGGGGTGATGTCGGCCAAGGCCTCGCGGCCGGGGGCGTCCAGGAGATGCTCGGCGGTCAGATACGGCACCTGCAACATCAGACTGAGATCAAAGGTTTGCTTGAAAAATTCCTCCAGCAGTTCCTGGGCCTTCTGGTTGGTGGAAAAAAACAGCAGGGTTGACTCAGCCAGATTCCAGCAGAGATCATAGACCGCCGGGGTCGGCGCCGCCTTTTTCATCAGCATCAACCGCACACTTTCCTTGATCTCCACCCGGTGAGCCCTGGCCAGCTTGGGAATCTGCCGCACCTTTTTAAGCCGCTCCTCTTCTTTGAGGCAAAACTTGCTGAGCACCTTGGGCGATACCCTCCGCTCGTCCATGCGCAGGGAAAGCACGACATGGTCCGCCGCCGCGTACGAGGCATAGGCAAACTCGCTGTCAAACATGTTCACGACGGAAACCCAACCCACGGAGCGCTCTTCATAACTCTCGTCAATATCCCTGAAAGAATGAAGAGCAATCCGCTCGGCGGCGAACTCCCAGAAATTCGCGGGCAGATCACCCTCAACCGCATAGCGGACAAAACTTGCCGATCTGGCCAACAACCCCATGGCGCACCCAAAAGTAAATAGTCAAAAAAAAAAGCCCTGCTCCACGCAGAAGCTCCATCTTAATCCCCAACAAAGCAGAAGATATAGCAGACCCGCGCCAGCGTCACAAGTTATTTAAGCGGCCCCGGCACCACGGAAAAACACCAATAATTACACAAGCTCATGGCGTTATCCGGCAGACAGACCGAGAAGTAGGCGGAGGAAAAAAAGGAAAAAGAAGAAAGCAAAGACTTGACACGGAAAACCGACTGTTGTAAAAGAGCCTTTTCCTACAGGGTGGGTCGTTAACTCAGCCGGTAGAGTATCTGCCTTTTAAGCAGAGAGTCGCGCGTTCGAATCGCGCACGACCCACCATTTAAACTGTATGGATTTTAGTCCCCATCGTCTAGCCCGGTCCAGGACACCGGCCTTTCACGCCGGCGACACGAGTTCAAATCTCGTTGGGGACGCCAGAATTATCAAGGGAATCAACGGAAAATCGTTGATTCCCTTTTTTTTATTGTCCGGCCCGCATTACCCCCTTTCCTAAAAGTACAGATTAAGGTCAGCGATTAACCGCCATTTTATCGCTCCTTCCAACCCTTGGTTTTCCATGGTAGAATTGTTACACGTACAGTTCGTGGCCAACTTCCATCTTTAGATTGAATTCACGGGCATAACCAGCAACCCCTCCGCCGGAAGGAGTTTCTCGATGAAAGGCAGCAAGGGAAACCTGCTACTGATTATGATGACTGCCTGGATTTGCCTCCTCGGTTCTTTCCTCTACTGGATGGAAGTCGGCAGTCGGCGGGAGGAAAAACGGTTGGCGCAAAGCACCGCCAGCGCTTTTTTCCAACAAATCGTAATCACCCGTATGTGGAATGCCTTCCACGGCGGGGTCTATGTCCCGATCACCCCCCTCACCCAACCAAACAAATATCTGCAGTCCAAAGGCCGTGACCTGACAGCCGACAACGGACTCAGACTGACCAAGATCAACCCCTCCTACATGACCCGGCAGATCGCGGAACTGGCGAAAAAAAACAAAACCGGCATTCAGTTCCACATCACCAGTCTCAAGCCGATCAGGCCCGAGAACAAGGCGACGAAATGGGAAGAAAGATGGCTTAAATCCTTTGAGCAGGGAAGCAAGGAGCATGGCGAGTTCTTCGAGGATGGCGACATCACCTGGTTTCGCTATATGGCCCCTCTCCTTACCGGACCCGAGTGCCTCGCCTGTCACGCCCAACAAGGATACAAGGTGGGGGATATCCGTGGCGGCCTCAGTATTTCCCTCCCCTACTCCACCCACACCCACCTCTACCTCTTTATCGGCTTCGGCTCTGTGGCTGTCATCGGCCTCATCTTTATCTTCATCGGCACCACCCTTTATGAGCGAAAACAACGGCTGTTCGATGCGACCTTCAACAGCCCGGTTCCGACCTGCGTTACCGATAGACATTATACGATCCTGATGGCGAACGAATCCTACTGGGCAGAGTTCGGCGCCCGTCCGGACAACAAAAAACCGATCAAATGCCATGAGCACCGGCCGGGAACATCGTGCCACACTGAAAATTGCCCACTCACCCGGATCATGGGAGGAGCGAACGGTTACACTTACGAAACCGTCAAGGTGTTTGCCGGGGTATCCCGGCACTTCATCGTCAGCGCCAAACCGCTGTACGATGCCAGGGGAAGCGCGTTCGGCTGCGTTGAAAGTTTCCAGGAGATAACCGAGCGCAAACGGGCGGAGGAGGCGCTGGAGGAGTCCAACCGCAAACTTGAAGCCCTGAGCAACACCGATGGCTTGACGGAAATAGCCAATCGAAGGTATTTCGACAAGGTGCTGACACAGGAATATGCCAGACATGCCCGCTCAGGGGCGAAACTGTCGCTGATCCTGTTGGACATCGACTACTTTAAATCGTTCAATGACTGTTACGGACATATTAACGGTGACGAATGCCTGCAACAGGTTGCCCAAGTAATGACTGATTGCATTACCCGTTCGACTGATCTGGTCGCCCGGTATGGCGGGGAAGAATTCGCCTGCATCCTGCCGGAGACAGACAGCCGTGGCGCGGTTGCCATCGCCGAGAAGATCCGCCTGGAGCTCATGGCCCGTGCCATCCCCCATAAATGCTCGAAGGTGGCGGACTGCGTTACCGCCAGCCTGGGTGTTGCAACAGTAAAATGCAGTGCGGACGGATCCGCCGTTGACATCGTGACCCAGGCGGATGAACTGCTCTACCTGGCCAAATCCGCAGGCCGCAATCGGGTGGAATTCATCCTTCCACTTGAAGTCGAGGAAGAAATCAAACGCAATCTGGTGCAACTGACCTGGAAAGAATCCTTCTGTTGCGGCAACCAACTAATCGACTCACAGCATCGGTCCCTCTTGGACATCTCCAATGAGCTGCTGGAAGCGGTTCTCTCGGCTGGTCCATCCTCACAGATTTCCAGGATCATTACCCGACTGCTTGACGATGTCAGCCAGCACTTCCACGATGAAGAATTCATCCTGAAGAGCGCAAACTTTCCCGGCCTGGATCAACACGTTGCCGAACACGGCAAGCTGCTCACCAAAGGGCTCAAACTGGCGGAGGAGTTCAAGGCATCCACCCTCACGGTGGGCGATGTTTTCCAGTTTCTCGCATACGAGGTGGTTATGCTGCATATGCTTGAGGCGGATCGGGAGTATTTTCCGTACATCAACGCGGCCGACGAGACTGATCCGGGTCCGGGCCAAAAGGCGTAACAGCGTGGGAAGGAGCTGTTAAAACTTACCAAGAACGACTGCACCCGGCCGAACCTGTTTACAGAAAATTTTCCCCAGCCTTTTTTATTATGACTGCACCATGACCTGCATCCAAGACTACCATCAACTGCTTGCCGACCTTGAGGAGGAGATCTCCCGCGTAGGGAAGATACACGCCGCAAACCTCTCCTGCGGACCGGGCTGCGCCTCCTGCTGCGCACCCTTCAACATCCTGCCCATTGAAGCCGCCTGCGTGCGGGAAGCCATTGACGCCCTGCCCCCGGCCAACCGGAACCAGTTGAGCCGCAACCTTGCGGAACGCATTGACCGCTGCCCCCTGCTCATTGATGATCTCTGCAGCGTCTATGCGGCCCGCCCGGTCATCTGCCGAACCCAGGGATTGCCCCTGGCCTATATAGACGAAGAGCGCGAGGCCATCGAGGTCTCGGCCTGTCCGCTGAATTTTCCGGACGACTATGACTTTGCCCCGGAACTGCTCCTGTTCATGGACGAATTCAACGATCGCCTCTTTGAAATCAATCTCGCCTGGTGCAGGGAACAGGGACTCCCCCCGGACAGACGCATCCCCCTCCGGGAGATTGCCTGCCCCGGCCCGCCGCTGGTCTGATCCCCAGACGCTCCGTGGCCCGGAGCCGAAGACTTACCGCCCCTAAAAAACCGCCTTTTCCAGCAGGGCCTCGACAACCTTCTCTTCCAATCTGTCTTTATCGATGGGCTTGGCGCAATACGCCACGACCCCAAGGGAAAAAGCCTGCCGGGCCATATCGACGTCCGGCAAACCGGTAAGCATGATGGCCGACATCCGCGGCAGCGCCTTCCGCATTTCACGCAGCACCCCAAGGCCGTCCATCTTGCGCAGATTCATGTCGAGAATCGCCAGATCCACAGGGTTTTTCTCGGTGAAACGAAGGGCCTCGTCCTCGTCATGGAACACATGCACCACATGCCCCTTCTTCTGAAGAATCCTCTGGATCAGAACCCCCGCATCCCTTACATCATCCAAAACCAGAATCCGCGCCACCTCGTTATTGCTCCTTTTCCTGAACAGCGGAAATGATCGGCAGAAAGATGTGAAAGGTCGTGTGCATATCCAGAGTGACAAACTCCGGCTCGAGCGGTGGAGATTTAACCTCGATCCTCCCGTTATGATCCTGAATGATGCCGAAGGAAACGGACAACCCCAGCCCGGTACCCTTTCCAACCCCCTTGGTGGTGTAAAAAGGATCAAAGATCCTCCCCAGCTGATCCTGTGGGATGCCGGAGCCGGAATCGCCGATGACGACCTCGATCTGCCCGCTCTCCGGATACCAGCGGGTCCATACCCCGATGATCCCTTCACTGCCGATGGCATGATGGGCGTTGGTCAGCAGGTTGACAAAAACCTGGCGCAGCCGCTCGTTATCAAAACAGGTTTTAGGCAGATTCTCGGCAAGGCAACGATGGATGAAGATATGATCCATGTTCAGGGTATGGTTGACAATGGCCAGCACCTCCTCCAGGCACTGGTTGAGATCGCCATACAGTTTGTTGTGCTCCTGGGCATGCCGGGAGAAATTCAGCAGATCGGCAACGATCCGCCTGCAAATCTTGGCCTGTTTCTCGATGATCCGCAGGGTCTCGTTCACCTCGGTTTCCTTCGGGAAATCCTCTTCCAGAAGCTGGGCATAACCGAGGATGATCCCGAGCGGGGTATTGATTTCGTGGGCAACCCCGGCGGCAAGCTGCCCCACCGAGGTCATCTTTTCGGAATGCACCAGCTGCTCCATCATTTTCTTGAAATGGGTGAGATCCTTGGCAATTCCCTGACAACCTTGGAGAGATCCGACTCGATCCGTAATGGCGGAGGCGGTGATCATCAGATATAAAGGGCCATCCTCCCTGCCGACGAACTCCGCCTCAAAATCCTTGACCAGCCCATCCGAGGCCAACAGGGCGCGATACTGCGCTCCACGCTGCCGGTCGAGAAAGAACTCGGCCAGTGGTTGACCGAGAATATCCTGCCGTCGCTCGACCCCCAGGAGATGCAGGCCGCTCTCGTTGATGTCGCACAACCGGCCCGACCCGTCACAGAAATAGATCATGTCCTTCGAGCCTTCAAAAAAGCCGCGAAATTTTTCCTCGGACAGCCGCAGATCGTGGGTGCGCTCTTCCACCTGCTCCTCCAGGGTCTGGTTCAGGCGGGAGAGGTCGGCATGGGCCTCCTTGAGCCGTTCATTGGCAATCTCCAGGGAGAGGGCATCGCTTTTGGCCCTGTCGATGAGGATCGCCGTACTGTGATAGTGGAGGGTCAGGATCGCCACTCCGCAAAGGGCGATGGTGTTCAGCCCGCCGCTGTAAGGATCAAGAGTATCCCACAGCTCCGACAGGTGGGCAAGACGGAACACATAGGGCAGAAGATGTCCCACCCCGCGGGAAATGGAAAAGATCACCATCACCAGGGAAAACCAGAAGAAATACGCCCAGAGAATACTTTTCGGTTCCAGCCGGGTAAGACGCTTGGCATAAAACAGGGAGCAGAAGGCGAAAATCACCATCATGGTGGCGCCGAGATAGTCCGCCAGATAGACGGGAAACAGGGGGAGGATCAAGGCTTCTTCCATCAGGAAACCTGCCCGCCCCGGCTCTGCCGCCGCTTTTCGATGACTATGCAGAAATCACGCAGAGAGATGGTGAAAAACCAAAGGGCCGGAACACAGAGCAGATGATCAAACCGCCCCAGATAATAGATGAAATCAAGCAGGGCTCGGGAGCCGACGAAATAATCCCCCACCAGACTGACGCCGGAACCTCTGACATCGGCATACATCCCTCCGGCAACCCAGTGGATAAACAGATGATCCAGGTCCCAGAGGAGAAAAAAAAGCAGCGACAGCTTGAGGGATTTCCAAGACAACCCGGTGTCCGGCGGCTTAGTGTGCAGGACATACAAGAACAGCAGCAGGGCCACGAATAGCAGCAGGTGTGCCATCAGGTGAGCCACGGGGCCTTCCGCTTCCCCATGCCCCTGAACCGCCCAGGCCGGGGCAATCCAGCAAAGCTGCCAAACACACCCCAGCAGGAAAGCGTATCGTTTCATCGAAAATCCTCCACCACTGTTCAGAATGCGCATGAGACACCATTACAATTAGCAGCTTGTCCCGGCGGACGCAAGCGATAACCGGCGAAGCGTGCCACGAACACCGGCAAGAACATGTTGATTTTTCACGGGAAATGGTGCATTCAATAAAGAGAGGCGCAAAACTCGCCCCCTTCCATGACTCTTGCCGGAGATGATTGCGTGACCGCTGCACAACCCGATTTTTCCTGCCAGGAGGGTGAATTTGTCGCCTCGGCCCTCATCGTTGATGATGACCCCGACATGCTCTCCATGCTTGAGCGGATCATACGCAAAAAATATCGCTGCGAGGTGAAAACCGCCTCCTCCGGCGAAAAAGCCTGGCAGCTTTTGCAAGAGTGGCAGCCGGACATCGTGCTGACCGACATCAAGATGCCGGGGCTGGACGGCCTTGCGCTGCTTCAACAGATCAAGCAGCAGCATCCGGCCATCGCCGTGATCATGATGAGCGGTTACGGCACTGTGGAATCCGCCATTGCCGCCCTGAAAAACGGGGCCTATGATTTTATCCAGAAGCCATTTGACAATGAGCACCTGCTTCATATTCTGCAACGCTGCCTGGAACACCTTTGCCTGCTGGAAAAAAACCGACACCTCCAGAATCGGCTGGCCGCCCAGGGATCATTTCCCGGCTTCATCGGCACCTCCTCGAAAATCAAGGAAGTCTACGGGCTGATCAGCCGGATTGCCGATACCGATGTCACCGTCCTGATCCGGGGCGAATCCGGCACGGGCAAGGAACTGACCGCTCGAGCCCTGCACGGGATGAGTACGAGAAACAAAAAACCCATGGTCACGGTGAACTGCCCCGCCCTGCCGGAACAGATCCTGGAAAGCGAACTCTTCGGCTATGCCAGGGGCGCTTTTTCCGGGGCGACCCATGACAAAAAAGGGCTGTTTCTCGAAGCCAACGGCTCAACCCTCCTGCTTGACGAAATAGGCGATCTTCCCATTGCCCTCCAAACCAAGCTCCTCCGGGTGCTTCAGGAAAAAGAGATCATGCCCCTGGGCCAGACAAAAAGCCTGGCCGTGGATGTCCGGGTGCTGGCCTCCACCAATCAGGATCTGGAGGAAAAAATGCGTCAGGGGCTTTTCCGGGAAGACCTTTTCTACCGCCTCAACGTGGTGACCATCACCATGCCCCCCTTGCGGCAGCGCCCGGAAGACATCCCACCCCTGGCCCAGCATTTTCTCGCAGCCTTTGCCCAGGAATATGACCGCGGTGTCCAGGTCTTTGCCTCGGATGCACTACCCGCCCTGGTAAAGCGGCCCTGGAAAGGGAACGTCCGGGAGCTCCAGAATGTGCTCAAACGAGCGGTGTTGCTTGCCGACGGCAGCCCCATCTCCGCAATGCAGCTGATGGAACCGGAAGCTTCCGTCTCCAGGCCGATTATCGAAAATCTGCACACCCTGGACTACAACCTTGCCAAACAGCGGTTGGTGGAGGATTTCTCCGCCGCCTATCTTGCCAACGCCCTGCAGCAAAACAGCGGCAATGTAACAGCCGCAGCCCAGGCAAGCGGCATGAACCGCCAGGCCTTTCAAAAACTCATGCGCCGCCACGGCCTTATCGCTGAAAAATTTCGCCCCTCTCAAGATTAATAAACCGGCTGCAATGACGCCGATACACTTCGTGCGGAGCACCTTCCAGGCCGCAACGCCCAGAAGCTTCTCGCGAAACAATCCAGTGCAGCAAAAAAGATGCGGCGCATATTTTTTGCTGCACACCCCAGCCATTCTTCAGTCATTTTTCTCCCTGCCACCCACAGCAATAAATACAAATATACACGCACAATCGAATAGATAAAAAACACTCCCCCCAAGCGACGAATTGGCATTAATATTGCTTTACCTAACAGCGAGGAGGCGCCCACAACTCTCCCCGGCAAACCGATGCGCATCAGGCTCGAACGACCTTGTTCAGCAACGTCCGCGCTTTTCAGGCAGTGAAAAAACAAAGGAGGTGCAACGGCACAACAGGGAGAACTTCGGGGAAAAGCCGTCTTTTAAGACATTTTCATTTCACACAGGAGGTGGATTGTATGAAAGTCAAGTTCAGTGTGTTGCCGTTACTCGCCCTGGCGATGATGGTCTTGCCCATCACCCAGCAGGCACAGGCCAAAGAGGAGGCTTCTGCCCCAACCATTACCCTCGACAAGCCCTCTCTTGACAACGGCGGGGAGATCACCGTCAGCGGCCAGGCCCCGGCAGGTTCCCAGGTCTATGTCGAGGTCTATTCCGTTGAAAAACAGGTACGAGCCAACCGTTTTGACAGCAAGAAGGACCCAAAAACCGGCAAGGTCCCCTACATGTTTTATCTGACCCACGAAATGCCTGCGGCATACAAGATTTTCATCCCCAAAGAAATGGCTCCGGAACTGGACAAGGCCAAGGCTGACGGCAGTTCCTGGAAATATTCCGAGGTGCTGAAAAAAACCGGAGCAAACGCCGCTTACAATGCGCCGGCCAAGATCAAAATCGATCGATACCAAGCCACTATTATGGCCAGCATCCTCGGCTCCCGCGGCAACCTGCTTGATGCCATGAACGAAAAAGACAGTAAGCGTGAGTCCATGAAGCTGGTAAAGGGACGTTTCCGCAAAGTTGACAACCTGCTGGCCGCCACCGTCGAGACCACAGCCGATGGGGCCTACACCGCCAAGATGAAGCTGCGCAAGGGGCTGGCGCCGGGCAAATACAACGTCACCGTCACCGCAGTCACCGAGCGCATCCAAGAAGGCGACAAGGAGACCGTCAAAAAGGTCAAGAGCGAAGTCGCTTCATTTGAGAACAACGTTTCCTTCCCCACCGTCTACCTCAGCACCGCCGGCACCAGCATCAACCTCCTCTGGCCCTTCCTCCTCACCCTGGTCATCGCCATCTTTGGCGTGCTCATGGGCGCGGGCGGCGGCTTTATCCTTAACCCTATCCTGGTCTCCATCTTCCCGGCCCTGCCCCACACCATCGTGGCCGGCACCGTCATGCCAACCGTGCTGTTCGCCCAGGGCAGCGGCATCTACAACTACTCAAAAATCAAGTTTATCAACTGGAAACTCGGCATCGGCATCGGCTGCGCCATGCTGCTGGGCGGTTTCATCGGCCCCAAGCTCACCGAGCTGATCACCCTGGACCAGTTCAAATTCGCATTCGGCTGGATTCTGCTGGTGCTCTCCGGCCTGATGTACTGGCAGACCACCCCCGGCTATCTTGAGAAGAACAAGAAGGAACAAGCCATCTTGAAAGAGTTCAAGAAGCGAGCGGAGGAATGTGCCAAGCGAGGAGAGGAAGGCACCAAATCATGTCCCACGGAGCAAAAATAATAACATCATCAGGAGGAATCCGTTATGAAAGTAGATTTCTGGGGTCATGAATTTGAAGTAAACATGGTGGTCGGCTGCATCGGCGGCTTTCTCATCGCCATCATGTCCTCGATGTTCGGCTTCGGCGGCGGCCCGTTCATGGTGCCGCTGATGACCGTCGCCCTCGGGCTGCCCATGTACATCGTGGTCGGCAGCTCGCTCTTGGCCATTTTCTTCAACACTGCCATGGGCACCATGCGGCACATGCAGTTCGGCAACTTCGACCTGCTGCTTTTTCTCGCCATGTTTCCCGCAGCCTTGCTGGGAGGCTACCTCGGCCCGCAGATCGCCAAACGTTTGAGCCCGTTGGTAGTGAAGCGCGTTGCCTGCGTGGGACTGATTCTGCTCGGCCTTAAGCTGTTAGGCCTTTATTAGGAAACCGTCCAAGTCCGGTTTCTGCGGCGCACTTCTCCCATTCTTCGCCGCGAAACCGGACTTGGCTCCGGCCTCGGGATACACCCTTGGTCACACCCTGCGGAACAGACAGAGGGTAATGTATGGCCCACATTTTCGTCTTGGATGATGTCCTGGATGCCGCCGTACTGACCCAACGAATCCTTACCAAAAAAGGGCACCAGGTAACAATCTTCACCGACGAACAGGAAGCATTGCAGTATGCCATGGAAAACCAGGTGGATCTCGCAATCCTGGACATCAACCTGAAAAAAACCAACGGGATCAACGTGCTGGAAAAACTCAGACGCGCGGACCCAATGATCCGGGTCATCATGCTTACCGGATATCCGACCATTGAGACAGCCCGGCAGGCCATGCGCCTCGGCGCGGCGGACTACTGCGTAAAACCCATCGACAAAAGCGAGCTGGAACAGAAGGTTTCCGCCGCGCTGGACAATCAACCCACGCACGGCACGACACATCCACAGGAGTCATCACCATGAAAAAATCAATCTGGAGCATGTGCGGCATATGTACCGTCCGTTGCCCCATCCGGGTAGAAGTCGAGGACAACACCGTGACCTGGCTCGAAGGCAACCAGCATATCCTGAAAGGCGCCCTGTGCGCCAAGGGCTCGGCCGGTCCGGCCCTGGTAGCCGACAAGGAGCGGCCCCAGCAGCCATTGATCAGAAAAGGCGGCCGCGGGGCCGGACGCTGGGAAGCGGTGAGTTGGGAATTCGCCCTTGACTACGTAGCGGACAAACTCAAAACCATCATCGAGCACCACGGCCCGGAGGCGATCATGGCCAGCTCCAGGGGCGGCCCCTTCCATGATGTGGTCAAGGCCTTTACCCACGCCCTGGGCTCCCCAAACTACACCGATCACGACAGCGCCTGCGGCCGGAATGTACACCATGCCAGCCTCTCTTTGTTCGGCCTGGGCCGCAAGGGCTTTATCTACGACATCAAAAACGCCAAGCACTTGGTGCTCTTCGGACGCAATATCCTTTCTTCTCTGCGTCCGGCCGAGGTCAACCAGGTCATGGACATGCTGGACAAGGGCGGCAAGCTCACCTACGTGGACGTGCGCCAGACCCTGACCGGGATCAAGGCCACCAATTTCTTCCAGGTGCGGCCCGGTACGGATTACGCCTTGGCCCTGGCCCTGATCCACGAAATCATCAAGGCCGAGGGGTATGACGCCGACTTTGTCGAACACTACACCTCCGGCTTTGACGAATTGGCCTACTTCGTGGAAAACTACTCGGCGGAATGGGCGGCCAAGGAGTGCGGCATCAAAGCCAAGGACATCCACGAACTTGTCGACCAGCTCATTGGAGACCGGCCCAAGGTCATCTTTCACCCGGGCTGGATGCTTTCCCGGTACAACGATTCTTTCTACGCCAGCCGGGCCTTGAACTGCCTCAACGCCCTGATGGGCAACATTGAGGTCGAAGGCGGACTTGTTTTTGCCAAGGGCGCCGGAGACTGCGGCGGCAAAGGTCCGCGCAGCCTCACCGAACTTTCCCCCAAGCCTGCCGCTAAAAGGGCCGACGGGGTGGGAGAGGTTTATAAGCAATTCGAAAAAGGAACCGGCCTGTTCCATCTTTTCTACCAGGCCATGGCTACAGCCAAACCGTATCCGATCAAGGGCATCATCTGCGTCCGTCACGATCCCTTCTCCTGTTTCCCCGATCCGCAGGCGCAGAAGGAGGCCCTGGACAACTGCGACCTGATCGTTTCCGTCGATACCCACTACAGCGAATTCGGCTGGTATGCCGACGTGATCCTGCCCGAATCGACCTACCTTGAGCGCGACAGCATGATCGCCCTGCAGAAAGGGATGAAGCCCCGGATGATTATGCGCAACAAGGTCATTGAGCCCCAGGCCGACACCCTTGATCTTTACAGCATTATCAAGGGGTTGGCCACCCGGCTCGGCCTTGACCAGTACTTCCCGCACAGCACCATGCAGGAACTCTGGGGTTGGCAGCTGGAACCCACCGGCTTTTCCCTGACCGATTTCGAGAAAAAGGGATTTGTCGAATATGCCGACAAACCTGTGATGTACGACCGTGACAAGCTGGAGGGCAAGTTCAAGACTCCCTCCGGCAAAATAGAGATCATCAGCCAGAAGCTTACAGAATGGGGCTTCCCCTCCTGGAAGCCCTACGAGAGCCCGGCCAAGCCGCCGAAAGGCAAGTATCGCCTGGTATTCGGCCGCTCGCCGCTGCATGCCCACAGTCAGACCATCAACAACCCGCTGCTCAACGAGATGATGCCGGAGAACACCCTGTGGATCAACACCCGTGAGGCCGGCAAGATGGGGGTTGCCGAAGGGGATTTCGTCGATGTCATCTCCGGAGATGTCACCAGCGTGATCACGGCCAAGCTGACGGATTTCATCCATCCCGAGGCGGTCTATACCGTGCACGGCTTCGGCCGCCAGATTCCTCTTCAAACCAGAGCCTACCATGCGGGCATGAGCGACCAAAAACTCATGAAAGGTCAGCTGCAGAACATGGACCCGGTGGGCGGCGGCCTCAACCTTTGCGAAACCTTTGTCACGGTGCGGAAAAGCTCTAAAAATCATCAACGGAAGGTGGAATTATGAACACCTACACCCTGTATCTCAACAGCAAACGGTGCATAGGCTGTCACGGCTGCGTGGTCCATTGCAAGGCCAACAAGAACCTGCCGGTGGGGCCGATCCTCTGCGAGATAAGCCATGAACCGCTCAAATCCGTACGGGGAGTCCCCAAGACCGAGTTCAAGTTCCGCTCCTGCTACCACTGCGAGGATCCATTTTGCGTCACCATCTGCCCCACCGGGGCGATGAAAAAACGTGAAGACGGCATAGTCTATGTTGAAACGGCGAAATGCATCGGCTGCATGGCCTGCGCCGGTGCCTGCCCCTGGGGCATCCCCCAGCACAATCCGGAAACCAACAAGGCGGTGAAATGCGATTATTGCATGGACCGCCTTGATGCGGGGTTGCAACCGGCCTGTGTGACCAAATGCACCACCCACGCCTTGAAACTGGTTTCCATGCAGGAAGTCTGATCCTTCCACCTAAAAAAAACAGGGCGTTATCCTCGACGGATGACGCCCTGCACCAACAACTCCCCGCACCGCCCCCACTCTTCCTGCAACCAACCCCTTAAAAATACGCGCAAAAAAATAGTTGCAAAAATACTAAAATAGATATATTAAGTATTCAATAGAATCCCTAAACGCTTGACGCCGCCTGTCGTCAGCCGCCGTAGTTGCCCCCTTGCACCATAACAGGCAAATCTCTCTCCTCCCCTTGAGAGAAGCCGCCGGACGCAAGTCCGGCGGCTTTTTTATTGCCGCCTCGCCGCCCTTCCCGATCAATCAGCGTTTTTGGCGGCCAGTGCCTTCTGGACCTCAAAAGGCACCGGGGCGTACTCCTTGAACCGTCGCGTGAAACTGGCCCTCCCCTGGGTAAGGGATTTGAGGGCGGTGGTATATTTATACTGTTCGGCCAGCGGAGTCAGGGCCTTGATCACCTGATACCGTCCCTGGGATTCCATGCCGCCGATAATCGACCGCCGGGTCTGGAGATCGCCCATTACCTCACCCATCACCTCTTCCGGGACCATGATCTCCATCTCGTAAATGGGCTCAAGAATGAGGGGGTCGGCCTGCTTGAAGGCGTCCTTGAACGCCTGGGCCCCCGCGATCTTGAAGGAGATGTCGTTGGAATCCACCGCGTGCATCTTGCCGTCAAAAACCATGACCCGCACATCCCGCACATGGGAGCCGGTCATGGGGCCTTCCTGCATTTTTTCCATGACCCCTCTCTGGATGGAGGGCAGATACTTGGCGTCGATGGCCCCGCCCACGATACAGTTATAAAAAACAAGCTTGCCGCCCCAGGGCAGATCGATCTCCTCCTTGCCGCGCACATTGAGATCGGTGGGGTCCGGCGCCCCGTCCGCATGGGGCTCAATGCGCAGATGCACCTCGGCGAACTGGCCCGAGCCGCCGGACTGTTTCTTGTGGCGGTACATGGCGGTGGCCGGTTTCTGGATCGTCTCCCGGTAAGGGATCTTGGGTTCCTCGAATTCGGTCTTGATTCCGTAGACATGCTCCAACCGCCAGCGGGCAACCTGCAGGTGCAACTCGCCCTGGCCCCAGAGGATCAACTGCTTGCCCTCCGTGGAAAACTCGGCCTTGATGGTCTGGTCCTCGGTCTGCATGTCCCGCAGCGCTTCGCCCAGCTTTTCGTCGTCCTTTTTCTCCTTGGCCACAATGGCCGAACGGATGCGCGGCTCGGGAAATTCGATGGGCGCCACCCCCACTTTTTTATCCTTGGCATGCAGGGTATGGTTGGTGGCGGTGGTTTTCATCTTCAAGGTCGCGCCGATATCGCCGGCGGAGAGCTTCTTCACCTGATTGCGCTCCTTGCCATCCATGATGAACAGCTGAGTCAGACGTTCGGTATCGCCGGTCTGGTAATTGACCAGATCCTGTCCTTCGCTCACCTCGCCGGAACAGACCTTGAAAAAGGTGATCTTGCCGAGATACGGCTCCACCAGGGTTTTGAAAACAAAAAGCACCGGAGGCCCAGCCGGATCGCAGGCGAGTTCCCCGCCGTCCAGGGTCTGTTCGGGCAGCATTTCATGGGCCGAGGGCGCCACGTTGTCAATGAACCCCATCATCCTACCGCTGCCCATGTTCTGCTTGGCCGAGAGGCAAAAAATCGGGAAGAGCGACCGGTTGCGCATCCCGATCTTGAGCCCCATGCGCATCTCGTCCTCGTCCAGGCTCCCCTTTTCAAAATAGAGCTCCATGAGTGCTTCGTCGTTTTCCGCCGCCTTTTCCACCAGCTCGTTGTGGAGCTTGTCGGCCCGCGCCTTCTCGGACTCGGGGATGGGCAGCTTCTCCGGCTTGCCGCCCTCGGGCGGGAAACGGTACATGGTCATCTTGAGCAGATCGATGATTTCGTTGAACCCCGCGCCCTGGTTGACCGGATACTGCATGAGCACCGCCGACGTGCCGAACCGCTCCTGCAGGGAAACCACCGCCTCATCGTAGGCCGCCTTGGGATGATCCGCCTGGTTGATCGCAAAGATAACGGGTTTGGCGAATCGTTCCACCGAGTTCCAGACCAGTTCCGTACCCACCTCCACCCCGTACTGGGCGTTGATCAGCATGACGCAGGTATCGGCCACCCGCAGGGCGGAAACAATCTCGCCTACAAAATCGTCAAGCCCGGGGGTATCGATGATGTTGATCTTGTAATCCCGCCATTCGGTGTGCAGGGAGGTGGCGTAGACGGAGTTGCCGCGTTCGTGCTCCACCTGATGATAATCGGAAATGGTGTTTTTATCCTCGACCGCGCCGCGTCTCTTGGTAAGCCCCGCCTCAAAAACCATGGTCTCGGCCAGGGTTGTCTTGCCGGATTTGACACTGCCCAGCAAAACGATGTTCTTGATGTGCTTATCGTCATAAACTTTCATGCGGCGCCACCTCTCTTGGTCAATATTATTACCATCCGGCCCATCATGGGCCAGGGGGGGGATTGCATAAGATTCACGATAACAAAAAAGAAGGGATATCAGCAGACTTTTTTCCAGAAAACAGTCAGTTTTTTCCAGGCTGGCCGGAGATGATGGCGAATGTTGCCCTTCCCCGCCGCCTCATGGTATAGTGCGCTTTTCACAAACACCCTTGACTTACCTTTATTCGTGCAAAATAGTACAAAGGAGCATCCTGTTGTCTACCACCTTCCAGGCCATGATCGTCACGGAAACCACCCCCGGTCAATTCCAGCGGGCCATCGTCACCAGAAATTTAAGCGACCTGCCTGCCGGCGAGGTGCTGATCCGGGTCCGATACTCTTCGCTGAACTACAAGGATGCACTGTCCGCCTCGGGCAACCGCGGGGTAACCCGACGCTACCCGCACACCCCAGGAATCGATGCTGCCGGCGAGGTACTTGAAAGCGCTTCGCCCGATTTTTCCCCCGGGGACGCAGTGATTGTCTCCTGCTATGATTTCGGCATGAATACGCCGGGCGGCTTTGCCCAGAGGATCCGGGTTCCAGCCAAGTGGGTCATGCCCCTGCCCGCCGGGCTCACCCTGCGGGAAAGCATGATTTACGGCACTGCCGGTTTTACTGCGGCCCAATCCGTTGACCGGTTACAGCGCCACCCGGTTTTGCCGGAACAGGGCAAGATCCTGGTCACCGGCGCCACCGGCGGCGTGGGCAGCATGGCCGTGGCCATGCTTGCCATGAGCGGCTTTTCCGTTGCCGCCGTTACCGGAAAACCGGAACAAGAACAATTTTTACGCGATCTGGGCGCCCAGGACATCGTCCCTCGGGAAAACAGCATCGACCGCAGCAACCGCATGCTCCTCAAGGGGAAATGGGCCGGGGTCATCGATACGGTGGGCGGCGAAATCCTGGCCACCGCCATCAAGTCCACCCGTTATGGCGGTGCGGTCACCTGTTGCGGCAATGCCGCCTCCCCGGACCTGCCCCTGAACGTCTACCCCTTTATCTTGCGAGGGATCAGCCTTATCGGCATTGACAGCGCCGAATGCCCCATGTCGGTGCGGATTCCCATCTGGCGCAAGATCGCCACCACCTGGCGGTTGCCGAACCTGGAGAGCCTTGCCATGGAAATTTCTCTCAAAGAACTTGACCGCCATATCGAAACTATTCTACAAGGAAAGCAGAAGGGGCGAGTTGTCCTCAATCTTGATGCCTGACCTCCTGTTTACTTCCGCCGTTGCAACAAGGGTTCGCCATGCGTCTGCATTCGACCATCCTCCTGGCTCTAGTCCTCTGCCTGACCTCGGGCTGTTCTGGCATGCTGCCCGTGGCAAAAACCAAGGACGAATCCCGCTGGGATAATTTTGAGCAGGCCAAGGCCTCCTTTGACCTGATAATCCCCTTTACAACCACCCAGACAGATCTCCGGCAGCTTGGTTTCGACCCGTACCAAACCTCTAATATCCAGATTCTCAATTACCTGGCTATTATCAAAAAATTCATGCCCAACACCAACATCACCATGGCCGATCTCCCCCCCGGACTTCGAGGTTGCGTGGAAGCAAAGAATGCCTGCGTCGCCTATGAGATGAATATCCAGAACATCAAGAGTCAGCGGCAGGGCAACCTTTTCCTCGACCTTCTGCGCTTCAAACGCCAGGCCCACCAGACCGGCTGGCGCTTTTCCGCCTTTATTGTCCTGGTTGACGATCTGGTGGTCTACAAACTCTGGGACGGCCAGCCTCGCATTGAAGGAGAGATATACAGAAAGAACCCCCTCGGCCCTTTTCAGGAGCCTGCGGATATTGCCACGGATGCCGCAGTGATCAGCACCTTTTAGCACCCTTGCCCCCAGACATTTTCCCCGTAGCCTTTCAGAGACTGACCTGCCGTCCACCTGTTACACCGGACCCATGCTCAAACAATCCCCAAAGCCCGCAGCATGGCGCCGAAATCTCGCTGATCAAGCCGGGTCAACCCCGCCTGCCTGGCCAATTCCAGCGCTTGACCGTATTCCTCCGGCCGCAGCATGCGGTCAAGGGGCGGGAAGTTCATGGCCTGGCCGCAGGGACGGTACTGATCCATGACATTGACATAGGTGGCAGGCGAGATATCCCCGGCCAGAAAACCCAGGATCTCCCTGGTCTCGGCCAGCCCCTCCGGCATGACCAGATGGCGCACCAAAAGGCCATGCTCTGCAAGACCCTCAGCATTGACCAGCAGATCCCCCACCTGGCGGTGCATCTCGCGGATGGCCTGTCGGGCCTTGTCCGGGTAATTTGCAGCCTTGGCAAAACGGTGCCCGCTGTCACTTGACCAAAACTTGAAATCCGGCATGTAAATATCGACTATCCCGTCAAGCAGCCGGAGGGTATCCACCTCGTCATAGCCGCTGCTGTTGTACACCAAGGGCACGGAGAGCCCTCCCTCTATGGCAAGGGGCAATGCCTCCAGGATCTGCGCCACCACATGGCTGGGCGTCACCAGATTGATGTTGTGGCAGCCCTGCCGGTCGAGACGCACCATCATCGCGGCCAGTTCCGGAGCAGCGACCTCCTCCCCCTCTCCCAAATGGCTTATCTCGTAGTTCTGGCAGAAGATGCAGCCAAGGTTGCAGTCGGCAAAAAAAATAGTGCCGGAGCCGCCCCGCCCGACCAGGACCGCTTCCTCGCCGAAATGAGGGTGAGAGGCCGACACCACGGCCTGCCTGCCGGTGCGGCAGAAACCCTGCTCCCCGGCCAAGCGGTTCACCCCGCAGCGCCTCGGGCAGAGACGACAACAGGACAGACGTTCCAGGGCCGCATCCCTCCGCCTCGACAACTCGCCACCGGCGTGGAGGGCAAGATAGCCTGGGGCGGAAGTCATCTCAGACAACTCCGGCAAGCCTGCGATTGCGCAAATACAGGAGAATATCTCCGGCGACCATCAGCCCGTTGGTGATATAAAGAAAAATAATCGGGTCCGGATTGAAGAAGACCTTGTGCAGGATGCCGGAGAGGTATCCTGCAAACACCACACAGAGATACATCAGGCTTTTGCCCGCATTGGTGCGGGATCGGTAAGAACGGTACAGGGAAAAAGGCCAGGCAGCACCGAAACAGAGCAACATGACGGTTTCAAAGATACTCATCGGATCCCCCGGCACGATATCGCCCGACCACAGCCCCGGACAGCCGCAACTCCAAGAGCAAGAGAGAAATCAGGCGTTTCAGGCGTCCTCACGTTTATCCAGCTCTATGATGAGGGAGAGGGCTTTCTCAAAATCAGGATTTTTCCGGAGGACTTGGTACAGATAGCCGCGGGCTGTTTGGTAATCTTTGAGATCCACAAGCAGCACCGCATAGTTATAGTTGAGCGATTCGTCATCTGGCGCAATCTTCAAGGCGCGCAGATAGTATTTCTTGGCCCGCTCATACTCCTTGCGCCGCCGGCAAACAATACCCATCTGGTTTAAAAGGACAATATCTTCCTTGTCGCCGCCGCCCATACTCCGGTGCATGATCGCCTCGGCCTCGGTATCCATGCCCAAGTCCAGGCAAGCCTCTATATACCTATGGGGCAGCTGCGCCTCCTTTCTCGAGAGTCTCAGCGCCTTGGCCAGGGAGGCTTTAGCGCCCGCGACATCGCCCACGGTCTTGCGCTCGAGGGCAAGATCCATATGACGGTCCGGGGTGTTGGGTGAGATTTCGATCGCGGTATTGAGCACGGCCAAGGCATTGGCGTGATCGCCCTTGTGATGATAGATCCGGGCAAGACCGTCCAGCGACCTGACATAGAGATCGTTGCTGCAATCCTTGCAGCGCTTGTAGTATGCCTCGGCCTCGTCCATCTTGCCGATTTTTTCCTTCGCCTGGGCAAGATTGAAATAGGTGGCGGACTGCCCTGGCTGCAGGTCTCTGGCCTCCTCCAGGCATTGGATGGCCATCTCGTATTGCCCCTCGCGCAGGTGTTTTTTGCCTAGGAACAAGGCGCGGTGGTACGGGTCTGGATCGTAGGTTTTTTTGATGGCCGAGTAGATTTTCGCCCGAAGAACCGCCTCGGTGACGGGCTTGACCAGATAAGCGTCGATGTGCTCCTCGGTCACGGACATGATTCGGTCCATGTCGTCGACGCAGGTGATCATGATAAACGGCAGATGCCAGTACTTTTCCGAATTCCTGATATGCTGGAGCAGTTTCAGTCCATCCTCCTCCGGCATAACCATATCCGAAAGAACGATGTCGATCCCGGCTTCGGGGGACTGAATTTTTTCCCACGCTTCCCTGCCGTTTCTGGCCGTGATGACGTTCTGACAACCAATATTGGCCACCATGTTCACGATCATGGTGAGCGTGGAAAGATTGTCTTCGACAACCAGACAGGTGTAGTCCTTGTAGTTCAAAGCATGTCCTTCGGGCGAGAGGTGATATCCACTCCCATAAAAGCCTGCCGCGGCGTCGCAGGGAAGCCTCACAGCGAAACAATTCCGCACAGGTGCAGCAAGATGGTCATCCCGGCAAGTCCCGCCTGTGCAATGATATGTGATATTATTGTCATCAGATATGCAGTCAAAAGTCAAGAATTCCTGAACCAGGGGTATTCACCGGGTGCAGGGCAAGGCCATCCATGAGGATCTTTTCTTTTTCACGGTTACTCTTCAAATACCCGATAGGTGCATGCCATCTGCAGGTCCAAAAAAACTTGTCAAGAATTCACCCCTCTATTTTTCTCCCCAAGCCCTGACAAACAGAGGCTCTATGACAATACACCCCACACACCACCAAAAAAGAAGCCAAAAAAATTCTTGCGGTACCCTTGATCCTCCTGTAATAAGAATTATTATCAATCCGAGGAGGATACATATGTCTCAGCTCAACAACCACAGCCTGCGGATAACCAAGCAACGCCAGATCATTCTTGATGAGCTGTGCAGCGTTACCTCGCATCCCACCGCCGACATGCTCTACCAAATGGTGCGGAAGCGGTTGCCGAAAATCAGCCTGGGCACGGTTTACCGCAATCTCGAAATCATGTCCGACTGCGGGATCATTCAAAAACTGGATATCGGCGGCACCCAGAAGCGTTTCGACGGCGCGGCCCATCTCCATTACCATGTGCGCTGCAACCAGTGCGGCCGGGTCGACGACCTTGATCTTCCCCCGGATTTCAATGTGGAAAAGGCTGCGGGCAAGCTGACATCTTTCAAGATTCTCCGGCACCGCCTGGAGTTCACCGGCATCTGTCCGCAATGCCAGTCCTGATTTTCTCCCGGCCTGTTTTTTTTCCACACAGAGCAGCGAGAAACATATACAATACAAAAAAAATCAAAGCACTTTCCCATTATACTTAGCGCATTCCACGCAGGAGGTTATCCCCATGGGCTCTTTGAAAGGCACCCAAACAGAAAAAAACATCCTCACCGCCTTTGCCGGTGAGTCCCAGGCCCGCAACCGCTACACCTTTTTTGCCTCCCAGGCCAAGAAGGATGGATATGTCCAGATTTCCGAGATCTTCACCGAAACCGCCAACCAGGAAAAAGAACACGCCAAACGGCTGTTCAAAATGCTGGAGGGCGGCGAGGTGCAGATTACCGCTACCTTTCCCGCCGGCGTTGTCGGCACCACCCTGGAAAACCTCAGGGAAGCCGCAGCCGGAGAAAACCATGAACACACGGTCATGTACCCGGAGTTTGCCAAGATCGCCAGGGAAGAGGGCTTTCCGGATCTTGCCGGGGTATTCCTGGCCATTGCCGTGGCGGAAAAGCAGCATGAAAAACGCTATCTGGACCTCATGACCAATATCGAAAAAGGCCGGGTTTTCAAAAGAGACGCCAAGGTTACCTGGCGCTGTCGTAACTGCGGCTACCTCCACCAGGGTGCAGAAGCCCCGGAGAAATGCCTGGCTTGCTCGCATCCCCGTGATCATTTTGAACTGAATGGCGAAAACTGGTAATCAAGGAGACCTATTATGGCTGAGAAAATGCAAGTGTACAAATGTGAATTGTGCGGCAACATGGTCGAGGTACTGCACGGCGGAGTCGGCGAGCTGGTCTGCTGCGGCCAGCCCATGAGCCTGCTCACCGAAAACACCGTCGATGCCGCAAAGGAAAAGCATGTGCCGGTGATCGAAAAGGTGGCGGGCGGCTACAAGGTGAAGGTCGGAGCCGTTGCCCACCCCATGGAGGAGAAGCACAATATCGAATGGATCGAGCTCATCGCCGGAGACAAGGCCTACCGGCAGTTCCTCAAGCCCGGCGATGCCCCGGAAGCCTTTTTCGCCGTGGACGCAAGCGCCGTCAGCGCCCGCGAATTCTGCAATCTCCACGGACTCTGGAAGGCATAAGATGCTGAGCAAAAGCATGGAAAAAGCTCTTAACGAGCAGATAAACGCGGAATTTTATTCCTCCTACATGTACCTGTCCATGAGTACCTATTTCGACTCCGTCGGATTGCCCGGCGCGGCCCAATGGATGCAGGCCCAGACCCAGGAAGAATGGTTCCACGGTATGAAGTTCTTTCGTTATGTCAATGAACGGGGTGGCCGCGTGGCCTTAAAGGCCATCAAACAGCCGCCCACCGACTGGAAATCGACCCTGCAGGTCTTTCAGGAGGTTCTCAGCCACGAACACAAGGTAACAGGGCTGATCAATAATCTGGTCGACCTGGCCCTTGCGGAAAAAGACCATGCCACCAACATCTTCCTGCAATGGTTTGTCTCGGAGCAGGTGGAGGAGGAGGCCAATGTCGGGGCGGTGCTCGACAAGCTCAAGCTCATCGGCAAGGACACCACCGCTCTGTTCTCCCTGGACGCGACGCTGGGGCAACGTGTCTTCACTCCGCCTCCGGCAAAGGGGGAGTAACGGCTCCGCGGCGCTTCAATCAAGATAAAAGTCCCTCGACTCTGCTCGCCGAGTCCGTCGAACTCCAAATAAGTCTTTTACAAAACGCCCAAAGATGGTTAAAAAAATACTCCCCTGCCGACCGGAAACGGTCGGCAGTTTTTTTAACAAATGAGGACGACATGGCTGCGATAGAAATTAAAAAAGATATCTACTGGGTTGGCGCCGTGGACTGGAACATCCGCGACTTCCACGGCTACTCCACGGAAAACGGAACAAGCTACAATGCGTATCTGATCAAGGATGAGAAGATCGCCCTGTTTGACACCGTAAAGAAAGAGGTCAAGGGCGACCTGATCCACCACCTTCGCCAGGTCCTGGGTGACCCGAGCAAGATTGATTATATCATCGTCAACCATGTGGAAATGGACCATTCCGGTGCTCTGCCGGAAATGATCGACCTGATCAAACCGGAAAAAATCTTCTGCTCGCCCATGGGCAAAAAAGCCCTGATCGAGCATTTTCACCGGGAAGATTGGCCTTATGAAGTCGTGGCCACCGGGGATTCCATCAACCTCGGCAAGAAAACGGTGCAATTCCTCGAAACCAAGATGCTGCACTGGCCGGATAGTATGTTCTCGTATATCCCCGAGGACAAGCTGCTTATTTCCAGCGATGCCTTCGGGCATCACTGGGCCACCTCGGAACGCTTCGACGATGAGGTGGACCCCCATGAACTCATGGTGCATGCGGCCAAGTACTATGCCAACATCCTCATGATCTTCTCGCCCCTCGTCCAGAAACTGCTTGCCCAGGTCACGGAGATGGGGCTGGAAATCGAGATGATCGCCCCGGACCATGGCGTGATCTGGCGCACCTCGCCGCAAGCCATCATTGCTGCCTACGACCGCTGGAGTCGTGCCGAAACAAAGAACAAGGCCGTCATCATCTACGACACCATGTGGCACAGCACCGAGAAGATGGCCAAGGTCGTAATGAACAGCCTGCTCCGCGCCGGGATCACCAATGTAAAGATGCTGCATGCCAGAAAAAACCACCGCAGCGACATCATCAGCGAGGTGCTCGACGCCAAGGCGGTTATCCTCGGCTCACCAACCCTGAACAACAACATCATGCCGGCCATGGCCGACATCATCACCTACATGAAGGGATTGCGTCCGAAAGACAAGATCGGCGCGGCCTTCGGCTCGTTTGGCTGGAGCGGCGAGGCGGTTAAGCATCTCACCGGACACATGACCGACATGGGCTTTGAAATCGTGGGCGAAGGCGTCAAGATCAAGAACGTCCCGACCCATGAAGCACTGGAGCATTGCTCGGAACTGGGCAGCGCCGTGGCTGCGGCGATGCAAAAATAGCTCTTCTTTTATGCCCCTTTGCCGATCCCTGGGGCTCGGCAAAGGGGTGTCTCTCTGGACAGGAAATCCGCCATGGTCAGCCAGAGAAGTCTAAAAAAACACCTCCTCACCCTGCTTTCCGAACCGGACGTCGGCCGAATTCTCGCGGAGCTGGCAGGCCACCCGCCCGAGGCACTGCTCAACGCCTTATTCTCCGGGATATGCCACGCAGACCTGCAAACCCGCTGGCACGCGGTCACCGCCATGGGCGCCACCGTGAGCCGCCTCGCGGATCAGGACATGGAAACGGCCCGCATTGTCATGCGCCGCTTTATGTGGAGCCTCAATGATGAATCCGGCGGCATCGGTTGGGGCGCCCCCGAGGCCATGGCCGAATGCCTTGCCTGCCACGCCGGGCTTGCCGACGAATACACCAAAATCCTGGTCTCCTTCATGCGGGAAGACGGCTTTTACCTCGAACTCCCGGCCCTCCAGCAGGGCCTCATGTGGGGAGTGGCCAGACTGGCCCCGGTTCACCCCGACCTGTTGCACTTCTGGAACGCCCCGCGCTACCTGCTCCCCTATCTCGACTCGGACGACCCGGTGGTCCGCGCCTTGGCCGCCCGCGCCCTGGGCCTGCTGGGAGTCTGCGATGCAGCCCCGGCAATCCGCCGCCTCCTGAACGACTCCTCCTCCTTCATCCTCTTCGCGGATGGCCGATTCACCCAGGTTTCCACCACCGAGCTCGCACAGGAGGCCATCGACGCTCTCATCCCCGCAGCGCCCTGACCCAACGGATCGCCATTTTTACCAAACAGCAATTTGTATCGTAAATTTTTTCAACAATACACCGGATGCGCGTGTCAATTGTCGGCAGCAGTGCCGAGCACAGGTCCGCGAATTGTGCTGTGCCACATGAACAGGCCGAAAACAAAGCAGATGTCGTGCTGCCCGCGATAGTTACTTTGCATTTTCCCTGGCTTCTCTGCTACAATTGTTGCAGGCCATTTGTCCCGGACGAATCCGTGTCCCCGACTGAACAGGAGAAACGCCGATGCATGATGTGCTTACCACCTGTGTTTACTGCGGCTGCGGTTGCGGCCTCTATCTGCACGTCGAGGATGGCCGGGTTTGCGGCGCGCAGCCCAGCCGGCACCATCCGGTCTCCCGGGGAAACCTCTGCGTCAAGGGCTGGCACATCCACGAATCCATCAACCATCCCGACCGCCTCACCACCCCGCTCATCCGCAAAAACGGAAAACTCACCCCGGTCGGCTGGGAGGAGGCCCTGACATTCACCGCCTGTCAGCTCGGCCATATCCGCGACAGCCACGGCGGCGCGGCCATCGGCGTGCTGGCCTCGGCCAAGTGCACCAACGAGGAAAACTACCTGCTGCAAAAGTTCGCCCGCACGGCGCTCGGCACCAACAACGTGGACCATTGCGCCCGACTCTGACACGCCCCCACGGTGGCAGGTCTTGCCACCACCTTCGGCAGCGGCGCCATGACCAACTCCATCAACGAGATTGAAAACGCCGAGGTGATCCTGGTTTCCGGCTCCAACACCACCGAGGCCCACCCCCAAGTTGCCCGCCGCATGCTGGACGCGGTTGATCGCGGCGCCCGGCTGATCGTCATCGATCCGCGCCGGACCCGGCTGGCCGAGTGCGCCCATCTTCACCTGGCCCTTCGGCCCGGCACCGATATCCCCCTGCTTAACGCGATGATGCGGGTACTGCTGGACGAAGGATTGGCCGACGACCTGTTCATCGAGATGCGCACCGAAAACTTCCTTGCCCTGCGCGACATGCTCCACCGCCTCGACCTGGAGGAGAGCGCCGCCCTCACCGGCGTGCCGCTGCCCCTGATCAGCCAGGCGGCCCGACTCTATGGCCGAGCCCGCAAGGCGGTGATCTGCTACTGCCTGGGCGTCACCCAGCATGTCTGCGGCACCGAGAACGTACAGAGCATCGCCAACCTGGCCATGCTGGCCGGGCAGGTGGAAAAGGAAGACACCGGGGTCGATCCGCTGCGGGGTCAGAACAATGTTCAGGGCGCCTGCGACATGGGGGCGCTGCCCAATATGCTGCCCAGCTACCAGACGGTGAACAACCAGGATTACCGGGAGAAGTTCGAGCGGGCCTGGGGTGCGACCCTGCCGGAAG
>Ga0224510_10000163_pt1 | contig 56451 bp, 52 predicted proteins | sample SF_May12_sed_USG_FD_170161 | JGI IMG/M metagenome (GOLD analysis project Ga0224510, IMG submission 170161) | Sediment microbial communities from San Francisco Bay, California, United States - SF_May12_sed_USGS_4_1 | ecosystem: Environmental > Aquatic > Marine > Sediment | place: USA: California... | reverse complement strand
CCCCGACCCGAGCTTGATCTTCTCGGTGGTTGCGCCGAGCCAGGACAGGACGGTGACGCAGTCCGTTCCCCAGGCCTCCGCGGCCCACGCAGAGTCGTAGCCGAGGCGCTCCGCCTCCTGCGCGAGCGCGATCGGCTCGAGTGGGCTCGTCCCCGGTGTTGCGTATCCCATGTAGAAACCGAGGTGCATGAGTGCGATGCTAACGCCATGACGATCACCGACATACGACCCACTGACGAGATGCAGGAGCTGCAGGCCCGTGTTCGCGCCTTCATGGACGAGCACGTGTATCCAAACGAGCCTGCGTTGAACCGCGAGGACGAGGCGACGGATGCGCTCGTCGAGCGGCTGCGAGCGCTCGTGAAGGAGCAGGAGCTCTGGGCCCCGCACCTGCCGCCGGAGGCCGGCGGTTCGAACGGGAGCTTCCTCGTCTACGCCCACCTCAACGAGGAGATCGGGCGCTCGGTCTGGGCGCAGCTGATCTTCGGGTGCCAGGCGCCGGACGCGGGCAACGGAGAGATCCTGTGGCACTTCGGGACGGCCGAGCAGAAGGAACGGTGGCTGCGACCGCTCGTCGCCGGCGACGTGCGCTCGTTCTTCTCGATGACCGAGCCGGAGGTTCCGGGCTCCGATCCGACGACTCTGCGGACGCGAGCGGTTCGAGACGGCGACGAATGGGTGATCGACGGCCACAAGTGGTTCTCGTCGGGCGCCGAAGGAGCGGCCTTCGGAATCGTCATGGCGGTCACGGATCCCGACGCCGATCCGCACCATCGCGCTACGCAGATCATCGTCCCGGCAGATACGCCCGGCGTGGAGATCGTGCGACCCGTTCCGAACATGGGCCACCGGGGGCGCGGCTGGACGACGCACTGCGAGGTGCGCTACACGGGGGTACGCGTCCCGGTCGAGAACACGCTCGGAGAGGTGGGGGAGGGCTTCCGGATCGCGCAGAAGCGCCTCGGGCCCGGCCGCATCCACCACGTCATGCGCTGGCTCGGTCAGATGCAGCGGGCCTTCGAGCTCATGTGCATGTACGCACTCGAGCGCGAGGCGTTCGGCGGCCCGCTCGCCGAGAAGCAGACGGTGCAGAACTGGATCGCCGACTCAGCTGCCGAGATCCAGGCGTGCCGACTGATGACCCTGGACGCCGCGCACAAGATCGACCAGGGCGACGAGGCGCGTGTCGAGGTTTCGGTGATCAAGTTCTTCGCTGCCGGCGTCTTGCACGACGTGATCGACCGTGCCGTGCAGGTCCACGGCGGACGTGGATTGACGGATGAGACGCCGCTGGCGGCGATGCTCGCGATGGCGCGCGGCGCGCGGATCTACGACGGCCCGGACGAGGTGCATCGCATGGTCGTCGCTCGGCGGATCCTCAAGTCGTTCGCGGCCGGCGACGGCTGGCGCTTCGACTGAGGCTTAGCGCGGGCCCGGAACGCCCTTGAACTCGTAGAGGAGCGGTTCTCGGCCGGGCTGGACGATCCAGGCCTCGCCGGTTCCTTCGCTCTGGTATGCGGCCCACACACCTTCTGCCACATCGGACGGTTGGAGGAGACGGAATCCTTTCGCGACGAGGTCCTGCTTGAACTCCGGAGGTGTCAGCGCCGTGTCGGCCCAGCCGGGGCAGACCGCCTGAATGCGGATTTCTCGGCTGGCGAGCTGCGGTGCGACGGAGCGGACGAAGCCGACAACCGCGTGCTTCGTCAGACCGTAAATCGGATCGTCCGGGATGGCGACGAGCCCGGCAAGCGATGCAGTCACGATGATCGTGCTTCCCTTGGGCATGACTCGGTCGAGGCGGCGCACGCCGAAGACGACGCCGTCGACGTTGACGCTCACGGCGCGGCGGTACTGCTCGTCGGTCAGCGCCGCGATGTCCTCGCCACCTGTGAGGACGCCCGCGTTCAAGCACGCGATTTCGACCGAGCCGATGTGCTCCCACGCCACCGGGTCCGTGACGTCGAAACCGCTGACGAGGTCGAGCTCTCTCACTTCGAAGCCTTCCGTTTGGAGCTTCGCCACAATCGCTCTGCCGATACCTCCCGCCGATCCGGTTACCAACGCGGTCATGGAATGAGCACAACCTTTCCTGTCGACTGCCTCTCCTCGATCAGCTGGTGCGCGCCGCCAGCCGCCTCGAGGGGGAACTCTGCCCCGACGATCGGTCGGACGGCACCGCCCTCCCAGAGTCGCAGGACATCCTGCGCGGCCCGGCCGACGAGATCGGGGTTCCGTCCGATCAGCCGGCCGAGGTAGAAGCCGTGCACGCCGATGTTGCGGCCCACGAGCCACGTCGGGCTCACGTCCTGCCAGAGCCCGCCGGCGTATCCGACCGCGATCGCAGTTCCCATCGGCTTCAGGAGTGCGAGCGCCGAAGCGAAGACGTCCCCGCCGACGAGGTCGAAGACGGCGTCGACGGGCTCGACCTCGCTGAGAGCGTCGTACGTCACCGCCTCGACGGCGCCGAGCGAGCGCGGAAGCTCGAGCTTCTCCACGCTGCCAACTGCGGCGATCGGGTTGCCGTTGAGGGCGCGCACGATCTGGACGGCGGCTGTCCCGACTGCTCCTGCCGCCGCGGTGATCAGCACGCGCGCGCCGAAGGCGATCCGGACGAGCTCGGTGAGCGGGATCCAGGACGTGAGGAACGCCATCGGGAACGCCGCGCCCTCCGCAAAGCTCGCGTTCGTCGGAAGGGGCAGAAGCCAGCGCGTGTCGACGACGACACGCTCTGCGTAGCCTCCGCCCTCGCTGCGAACGAAACCCATGACGCGGTTCCCGTCGAGCTCTCCGGCGATCTCCGAGCCGAGTATCGCGGGAAGCTCGGGCATCTGCGGGTAGCGACCGAGGCGGATGAGGACGTCGGCGAAGTTGACTCCTGCTGCGCGGACATCGACGATCGCCGCGCCGTCGCTCGCTTCGGGCTCGGGTACGTCTCGGACGACGAGCTGCTCCGGTCCACCGACCCCCTCGAGGACGACCGCCCTCACGTGCGGCCCGGCGTACTCAATTGCATCAGAAGGGCCAAGTTACAAGTTGTAACTTGCGCAGAATGTACGCATCGAACGACCCGCGGCCACGTCGTCGCACTAGCGCCCGGTGAACTGAGGCTCGCGCTTCTCGATGAACGCCGCGACGCCCTCCGCGCCGTCCTCGCTTGCGAGACAGCGGCGAAAGCCGTCGGCTTCCCGCCGCAGCCCCTCCTCGAGTGGAAGGTCGCGCGTCGTACAGGCTAATTCGCGGAGGACGCCGATCGACACCGGCGATCGCGCGGCGATCGCGCGCGCGATCGTGAACGCCGCTTCCAGAAGCTCCTCCGGCGGAACGACCTTCTCGACGAGGCCCCAGTCGTATGCCGTCGCCGCGTCGATGAAGTCGCCGGTCATGTTGAGGAGCTGAGCTCGTCCGAACCCAATGAGCCGCGGTAGCCGCTGTGTCCCGCCGCCACCCGGGATGAGCCCGAGCTTGATCTCGGGCTGCCCCAGCTGAGCGCTCGCGGCCGCGACTCGAAGGTCGCAGCACATTGCGAGCTCGAGCCCGCCGCCGAGACAGAAGCCGTGGATCGCGGCGACGAACGGCGTCCGAGCGGCGTCCATCCGGGCTCCGAGCTTCTGGATCCCGCGCGCAGAGCCACCCTCGTGCGCCTCTTCTACCGCCTCCCGAAGCGACGGGAACTCCTTGATGTCCGCCCCGGCCACGAACGCCCGCTCGCCCGCGCCCTTGAGGACGATGGCGCGGACGGCGTCGTCGGCATCGAGGCGCTCGACCTCGGCCTCGAGCTCCTCCAGGAGCGGCGCCGAGAGCGCGTTCATCGGCGGATTGTCGATCGTTACGACAGCGACGGCTCCGTCCTGCTCGGTCGAGATGAACGGCACTACGTCGTCTCCGCGGGTTGGGGGGCGAACTGCTCACGCAACGCTGTCTTGCGGAACTTGCCGACCGCGGTTTTTGGGATCTCGTCGACGAACTCGAAGCGATCGGGAAGCCACCACTTGGCGAAGCTCGGGGCAAGGAATTCGCGCAGCTCGTCGTCCGTCGCGGACGCTCCCTGCCGAAGGACGACGACCGCGAGCGGGCGCTCCGACCACTTCTCGTCGGGGACGGCGATGACCGCGGCCTCCGCCACCGCCGGATGGCCCATGAGCGCGTTCTCGAGCGCGACCGTCGAGATCCACTCCCCGCCCGACTTGACGAGGTCTTTCGATCGATCTTGGACGTCGACGAACCCGTCGGGGTGGATCGTGACGACGTCACCGGTCTTGAACCAGCCGTCGTCGGTCCAGCGGTCGGCGCCGTCTTCGGACCCGTAGTACGCGGACGCGACCGAGGGTCCGCGCACTTCCAGCTCGCCCATCGTCTCGCCATCCCACGCCACGAAGCCGTCGGCACCGGATGCGCGGACCTCGACGAACGGGATCGCGAGTCCCTGCATCGCGCGTCGGCTATACGCCTCCTGCGGCGAGAGCCCGGTCTCCTGGCCGGGTGCGCCGGAGAGCGTTCCCACAGGGCTCATCTCGGTCATCCCCCAGCCATGCGTGATGTGGAGGCCGTGGCGCTCTCCGAACGCCTCGATCATGGCTCGCGGAGGCGCCGCGCCGCCGACGGTCATCGTGCGGATCGCCGAGACGTCCCATCCGCTCGGATTGGCGTCGAGGGTCTGCAGGATCCCCATCCAGATCGTCGGCACGCCCGCGGTGACCGTGACCTTCTCCTGCTCGAAGTCCTCGAGCAGGCTCACGGGATCAAGATGCGGCCCGGGAAAGACCTGCTTGACACCGGTCATGGTGCAGGAGAACGGGAAGCACCACGCATTTGCGTGGAACATCGGCACGACGGGAAGGCACACGTCGTCGGCGTACATTCCGAGGCAGCCGATCACCGTGAGGGCATGGATCGCGATCCCGCGATGTGAGTACAAGACGCCCTTGGGCCGCCCCGTCGTGCCGCTTGTGTAACACATCGCCGCGGCGGAGCGCTCGGGGAGATCGCGGTACGAAAACGCGGACTCGTCCGCGTCGGCGAGAAGCTCCTCGTAGTCGATCGTGCCGTCCGGAGCGGGTCCGTCCCCGACGGTGATCACGTGCTCGAAGTTGCATCGACCGACGAACTGCTCGGCGAGCGGCCACAGCACCTTGTCGACGACGATCGCGCGATCGCCGCCGTGCGTGGCGATGTACGTGTTGTCGTCCGGGTGGAGGCGCAGGTTCAGCGTGTGTGTCACGAAGCCGCCAACCGGGGCGCCCATGTACGTCTCGAGATGCTGCGAGTGGTTCCACATGAACGTTCCGATGCGGTCGCCGTCCTCGAGACCAAGGCCGCGCAGAGCCACCGCCAGCTTCTTCGTCCGCGAGACGAAGTCGGCGTATGTGTACCGGTGCCAGCTCTTGTCCGGCAGACGGCTCGCGATCTCGCTGTCGCCGTAGAGCTCGTCGGCGCGTCGGAGAATCGCCGGAACGTTCAGCTGGTAGTCCATCATCAAGCCGTCCACCTCATCCTCCTTGTTCGACGGGGGCGGGGGCCGGCGTGGTGACCGGCGCCTCCTCGGTCTTCTCGTTGAGGAGCGCGACGGCGAGCTCGGCGCGGAGCCTCGTGCCCGACGCCCCGAAGCTCTCGATCCCCAACGCCCGCTTGTACAGACGGTGGAGCTCGTGCTCCCAGGTGAAACCGATGCCGCCGAGCACCTGGATCGATGTTTCGCAGACCGCGACCGCGCTCTCGGCGGCGGAGGACTTGGCGGCCGCTGCAGCCAGCGGTGTTTCAGGATCTCCGGTCGCGACGCACCAGGCTGCCCAGAGTGCGAGCGAGCGTGAGAGCTCGAGGCGTGTGTAGGCGTTCGCGAGGGGATGCGAGACGGCCTGGTAGACGCCGATGCGTTTACCGAACTGCTCGCGTGTCGAGGCGTACTCGACCGCGTGCTCGAGCGCGCGGCGCGCCACGCCGCATGCCTCGAGAGCGAGTGCGGTCAGTGAGCGCACTCCGATCTCGGCGAGGACGGACGCATCGGCGAGCCGGCGGCCAGACTGGCCGCCGCGCACGACTCCGAGTGGGCGGGACTGGTCGTTCGTCGTGAGGACCTCGCGCTCAGGGCTCTCGAGCTCGAAGATCCCGTCTCCTCCGACGACGGCGACTCGGTCGGCAGTGTCGAGGTCGGGGACGAGCGGTCCGAGCGCGAGCGTCCAACTCGCAGTCCCTGCGGCGACCTCGGCACGGAGGTCACTGGGGAGCGCGGGGAGAGTCAGGGCGATCGTCGAGAAGTACGGCCCGTGGTACAGCGCGCCGCCGAGCTCCTCGAAGAGCACTGCTTCCTCGACGAACGTGAGCCCGGCCCCACCCAGCTCATCGGCGATCGAAACACCAGTCCAGCCAAGCTCGGAGAGCTGCGCCCACGACGGCTCCGGGTTTGCTGCCAGGAACTCGCGTGCCTGCTCGCGGAGTGCGTCTTGCTCGGGTGTGAAGGTGAAGTCCATAGGCTCCTAGCGCGACTTGGGGAGGCCGAGAACGCGCTCGGCGACGATGCTTCGCAGAACCTCCGACGTCCCCGCCTCGATGGTGTTGCCCCGGCTGCGGAGCTGTTGGTACTGCCAGTAGCCGCCGTACGGTGCGTTGTCGTCGGCGAGCGCGGCATCGGGTCCGAGAATCTCGAGCGCGAGCTTCGTTACGCGCTGGTTCGCCTCCGACCATACGAGCTTGGAGATCGATCCTTCCGGCCCGGGCAGGCCGGTCTTCATGAGCGCCGAGAGGGAACGGTAGTTCGTGAATCGAACTGCCTGCATCTCGATCCACTCGCGCGCGATCCGGTCGCGCTGGAGTTGGTCGGCACCGCGATCGCGCGCGAGCGCGATCAGCTTCCGCACCTGCATCTCGAGTGCCGCCTGAAGCGCGAAGCCGAGCGTGCCCCGTTCGTGGAGTAGCGTCGTCATTGCCACCTGCCAGCCCCCGCCGACTTCGCCGAGGAGGTTGTCGGCGGGCACGCGTACGCCCGTGAAGAAGATCTCGTTGAACTCGGCCTCGCCCGTGATCTGCGTAAGTGGGCGAACCTCGACGCCGGGAGCGTGCATGTTGACGATCAGATACGTCAGCCCGGCGTGGCGCGTCGACTCGGGGTCGCTGCGCGTGAGGAGGATGCACCAGTCCGAGAGGTGCGCGAACGACGACCACACCTTCTGCCCGTCGACGACGAAGTGCCCGTCCTCGAGCCGCGAGCTCGTCCGCACGCCCGCGAGATCCGAGCCCGCGCCCGGCTCCGAGAAGCCCTGGCACCAGATTTCCTCGGCAGACAGGATCGGCGCCAGATACCGCGCCTTGTGCTCCTCGGTGCCGTAGGCCATGATCGTCGGCCCTGCCATGCCGAGCCCGATCACGCCGATGTGCGGGGGCGCCTCGGCGCGCGCGATCTCCTCGAGGAAGATCGCCTGGTGCGTGTACGGAGCGCCGCCGCCTCCGTACTCCTCGGGCCACGTGAGTCCCGCGTAGCCGGCGTCGTACAGCGCGCGACTCCAGGCGCGCATCTCGGGCCCGTCGAACCGTGCTGCCCCTCCGCGGTGTCCGCGCAGCTCAGCGGGGACGTTCTCCTCGAGCCAGGTGCGCAAATCGCCCCTGAACGAGGCCTCCTCGGGGGTGTCGCGGAGTTCCATCGATCACGATCGTAATGGGTCTGGCGTGCGCTGGTCATTGCCACGGCACTCCGAGCCGGTTTAGGGTTCGTCGGCGATGGCCCTCCTCGAGGTTCGGGACGTCACTCTCCGCTTCGGCGGGATCGTTGCGCTCGACGGCGTCTCCTTCGGGGTGGAGGAAGGTCACATCTCGGGTCTCATCGGCCCGAACGGGGCGGGCAAGACGACAGCGTTCAACGTCATCACCCGGCTCTACAAGCCGGACTCGGGCGAGGTTACGCTGGAAGGCAAGTCGATTCTGCGCCAGCCTGCCTACCGAATCGTGGGCAAGGGCATCGCGCGCACGTTCCAGAACATCCAGCTCTTCAAGACCATGTCTGTGCTCGAGAACGTGCTCATCGGCGCACATGGGCGCGGCCGGAAGGTGGGTGAGATGGAAGCGTTCGAGGTGCTCGACTTCGTCGGGCTCCGCGATCGTGCCCACTCCCCCGCGGCCGCTCTTCCGTACGGCATCCAGAAGCGGGTCGAGCTCGCACGCGCGCTTGTCGCCAAGCCGCGGCTCCTGCTGCTCGACGAGCCAGCAGGCGGATTGAACCATGAGGAGGTCGCCGAACTGGGTGTCTTCATCCAGCGCATCAGGGACGACTTCGCGCTGACCGTTCTGCTCGTCGAGCACCACATGAATCTCGTCATGAGCATCTCCGACCACGTCAACGTCCTGAGCTTCGGGCGCACGATCGCCGACGGTCCACCGGCGCAGGTTCAGGCAGATCCAGCGGTGATCGAGGCGTATCTGGGATCAGATGACGACGACGACGAGCCGCCTGCCACTGCCCCTGTAGAGCCGGACCCGCCGACGGAGGGTGACGAGGCCTAGTCGTGGCACTACTCGAGCTCGATCGGGTCGGTGCCCGCTACGGGCCGGTCCACGCGTTGCACGACGTCTCGCTGACCGTGCGTGAGGGCGAGGTCGTAGCTGTGCTCGGTGCGAACGGAGCCGGGAAGACCACCACGCTGCGGGCGATCTCCGGCACGGTTTCGCGGAGCGGGACGATCGAGCTCGAGGGCAAGGCAGTCAAAGGAGGCCCCGAGGTAGCTGCAAAGGCCGGGATTGCACACGTCCCCGAAGGGCGAGGGACGTTCGTCGATCTCACCGTCATCGAGAACCTCAAGCTCGGCGCCTACACGCGGCGCCACGGGTCGGTCAAGGCGGACATCGCACGCATCGCTGAGTACTTCCCCTGGATCGCCGAGCGCGGCGGACAGCGCGCCGGGACGCTCTCGGGCGGTGAGCAACAGATGCTAGCGCTCGGGCGAGCGCTGATGAGTCGGCCGCGACTGCTCCTTCTCGACGAACCGTCACTCGGGTTGGCTCCGATGGTCGTGCGTGAGTTCTTCCGGATCGTGCGTGAGCTCAACGAGAAAGAAGGGCTCACCGTGCTCGTCGTCGAGCAGGACGCGAAGATCGCTCTGAAAGCTTCTGCGCGAGCGTACGTGCTCGAGGTCGGTCGGGTCGCCCTGACGGGGGCGAGCGATGAGCTCCGCAGCGACGAGTCCATTCGAAAGAGCTACCTCGGGTATTGAGGCCATGATCGTCGCCGCCTTTTCCGACTTCATGCAGCAGGTCGTCTCCGGCCTCGCATCGGGTGGGATCTACGCACTGCTCGCGCTCGCGCTGGTGATCATCCATCGCTCGACGGGGGTCATCAACTTCGCTCAGGGTGAGATGGCGACGTTCTCGGCCTACATCGCCTGGACGCTCACGGTGAACCACGGTTTGAGCTATTGGCCGGCATTCGTCGCGTGCCTTGCGATCTCATTCGGTGGCGGCGTCGGGATCCACAGAGTGGTGATACGCCCGGTCGAGCGCGGCAGCGTCCTTCGGATCGTGATCGTGACCATCGGCCTGCTCGTCGGGATCAACGGCTTCGTGATCTGGGAGTGGGGCGGCGAGCCACAACAGCTCCGGAGCCCGTTCGGGACGGAAACGTATGACGTCGGCGGGGTCATCGTCGCGGCCCACGACATCGGGACGATCGCGGTGGCTCTCGGCATCGTCCTCCTGCTCTGGCTCCTCTTCCGGTTCACGAAAGTCGGGCTTGCGCTCCGCGCCGTGGCCGTGAACCCGGACGAGGCGCGACTCGTCGGCGTGCGCGTTACGTGGATGCTCGCGCTGGGGTGGGGGCTCGCGGCGACGCTCGGCGCTGTCGCCGGAATGCTGACGGCCCCAACGGTTGGGCTCGATCCGCAGATGATGCAGGCGGTGCTGATCTACGCCTTTGCAGCCGCAGTGCTCGGCGGGATCGACTCGCCCATCGGCGCCGTCGTAGGTGGGCTTCTGCTTGGCGTCCTTCTGAACATGCTGAGCTATCTCAGCCAGTACGGCGCGTTCGACTGGTTCACGGAAGAACTGCGGCTGCCCGCGGCGCTCCTCATCATCCTCGTGGTTCTGCTCGTGAAGCCGACGGGCATCTTTGGCAGGCCGGAGGTGAAGCGCGTATGACGGCTCGCACGACGCGCATCATCGGGTTCGTCGCATTCGCGGCCTTCGTCGCGTTCGTCGCGGTGCTGCCGTCGTTCATCGGCGACTTCAAGGCTCGCGAGTACAGCTACGTCGGGATCTACCTGATCGCGCTCCTCGGCCTGAACATCCTCACGGGCTATACCGGGCAGATCTCTCTCGGGCACGGCGCATTCATGGCGATCGGCGGCTATACAACGGCGATTCTCATGGCCGGCAACGAGCAGTTCGGCGGGCCGATCTCGGGTGGGATGAAAGACGTATGGACGCTGCCTATCGCCGGCCTCGTGGCCGGCCTGGTGGGTTTGGCGTTCGGGATTCCTGCGCTGCGCCTCTCTGGTCTCTACCTCGCGTTGGCGACCTTCGCGATCGCCGTGGCCATGCCCTCCACTGCGAAGCGCTTCGAGGAGTTCACTGGCGGGGGATCGGGCATCCAACTCTTCGGGACACCGGAGCTGACGGGCTCGATCTCGAACGTCGAGATCTTCGGACTGTCGTTCAGCCCGAACGACTGGATGTACTACCTTGCCTGGTCGATCGCGCTCGTCGCCTTCGCCGTTGCGTGGCTCATCCTCCGTGGTCGAACCGGGCGTGCGTTCCGTGCCGTGCGCGACAGCGAGATCGCAGCAGTGTCCTCCGGCGTGAGCCTCGCCCGCTACAAGACGCTCGCGTTCGCAATTAGTGCCGCGTACGCGGGCGTTGCGGGTGGCCTCTTCGTCATCGCGAGCGCTTTCATCAACCCAGACGCGTTCCCGGTCGCGCTCTCGATCTACCTGCTCGTCGGCATCGTCGTCGGCGGTCTCGGGGGCCTCTCCGGGCTCGTCTTCGGCGCGATCTTCATCGCGTTCCTGCCGCTCTGGGCCCAAGGACAAGACTTGGGCTCGCTCTTACCCGACCGAATCATCGCCGAGACGCAGAAGCCGGGCGGCCCGGCAATGGTGTACGGCATCGTTCTCATCCTGCTCATGTTCGCCATCCCGAACGGCGTCGGTGGGCTGTTCCGCCGTATCGGGCAGCTGATCTCGAGTCGCCGCTACTCTCGTGCGAAGTAGTGCACTCGCGGAGGAGGCGCCGACGATGAGACGACGGTTCGCACCGATAGCCGCCCTGGCAACAGCGCTCTGCGCGATACCCGTCGCGCTCGCAGGCTCGGGGGCCGATCCAGGCGTCAGTTCGACGACGATCCTCATCGGCGGAACGTCACCGCTCACGGGCCCAGCCGCCTCGTACGCGACGGTGGCGCGAGGAGCCCAGGCCTACTTCGACTTCATCAACGCCAAGGGAGGCGCGGCGAAGCGGAAGATCGAGTACCGCGTCGTCGACGACGCCTACAACCCTGCGCAGACGGTGCAAGCGGTACGCCGGCTGGTGGAGCAGGACAACGTGTTCGCCGTCTTCAACACGCTCGGAACCGAGGCTAATCTCGCCATTCGCGACTACCTGAACCAGGTGAAGGTCCCCCAACTCTTCGTTGCTTCCGGGGCGACGACGTGGGGGCGTGACGCGGCGAAATACCCATGGACCATCGGATTCCAGCCGAGCTACGCGGCTGAGGGGCTCGTCTATGGCCAATACATCGCGAAAACGCAGAAGAAGGCGAAGGTCGGCGTTCTCTTCCAGAACGACGACTACGGGAAGGATCTGCTCGCCAGCCTCAAGAGCGGCCTCAGTCGCTCGGGCTCCAAGGTCGTTGCTGCCGAGCCCTACCAGGTGACCTCGCCGGACGTGGGCTCGCAGATCGGCAAGCTCAAGGCCTCGGGTGCAAACGTTCTGGCGATCTTCGCCACGCCGACCTTCGCGATCCAGGCGTACGTCTTTGCGAACCGGCTGGGGTGGCGCCCGCTCATAATCAACAACGCCGTGTCGGCAACCTCGAACACGATGACGCTCGCGTCCGAGGGAGGGAAGAACAAGTCGATCGAGGGAACGATCTCGACCACGCCGCTCAAGGACCCGCTGAATCCGCGCTGGAAGAAAGATCCCGGAATGAAGCAGTACCGCGCGATCCTCGCGAAGTACGCGAAAGGCGCGAACCCGAACGACGCAAACCACCTGTACGGCATGGCGGTTGCGTACGAGACCGTGGGGCTGCTAAAGGGGCTCGGCGCGAATCCGACCCGCGCCGGGTTGATGGCGCGGGCCCGCTCGATCGCGAGCGCGAAGAACCCGTTCCTCCTGCCCGGGGTCTCGGTGAAGACCGGAAAGGGCGACAACTTCCCGCTCCAGCAGGGACAGCTTCAGCGCTGGATGAAGGGCCGCTGGGTTCCGTTCGGCGGGCTCTGGACCTCGAAGCGCAACTGAACCAGGTCGTGTCGTCGTCGGACATTCGCGAGCTCGTCGCCGCACCGCTCGATGAGCTGCTCGCCGAGGCTCGCGCGCTGCGGCCGTCGTCGCTCGTCACCTACTCGCCCAAGGTCTTCATCCCGCTGACGACGCTCTGTCGCGATGTCTGCGGCTACTGCACGTTCGCTCGGCCGCCGAAACGCGGAGAGCGGGCGTACATGACCGAGGAGGAGGTGCTCGCGATCGCACGTGCAGGCGCCGCGGCGGGCTGTCGCGAGGCGCTCTTCACCCTCGGCGACAAGCCCGAACTGCGCTACAAGGTCGCGCGCGAGGAGCTTCGAGCGCTCGGCTGCGAGACAACGTTCGAGTATCTCGAGCGCTGCGCCAGGCTCGTGCTCGAGGAGACCGGCCTGCTGCCGCACCTCAACCCCGGCGTGATGATGCGCGGCGAGCTCGAGGCGCTGCGGCCGGTCTCGGCCTCGATGGGGATCATGCTCGAGACCACCGCTGATCGGCTCGGCTCAAAGGGCGGGCCGCACTGGGCCTCGCCCGACAAGATTCCGGCGCGCCGGCTCGAGACGATCCGGCTCGCGGGCGAGCTCGCGATCCCGTTCACGAGCGGGATCCTCATCGGGATCGGGGAGACGCGGGAGGAGAGGATCGACGCACTCCTTGCGCTGAAGGCGCTCGGCGAGGAGCACGGCCACGTCCAGGAGGTCATCGTCCAGAACTTCCGCGCGAAGCCCGGAACGCGCATGGCCACGCATTCCGAGCCGTCTCTCGACGACCACCTCTGGACGATTGCCGTCGCGCGGATCCTCCTCGGCCATTCCTGGCACCTCCAGGCTCCCCCCAACCTTGCGTTCGACGACTTCCCCCGTCTCCTCGACGCCGGTATCGACGACTGGGGCGGTGTCTCCCCGGTGACCATCGACCACGTCAATCCCGAAGCTCCGTGGCCCGAGCTCGACCGACTCGCGGAAGCGACGCGAAGTCGTGGCCTCGAGCTCGCACCACGTCTCGCCGTCTACCCCGCGTACGTCGCCGACCTCGGCCGCTGGTGCGATCCTGCCGTCGCTCCCCACGTCCGTTGCGCCGCCGACGCGAGCGGCCTCGAGCGCGACGACCGTTGGGCTCCGGGTGAGCCGGGCTCCGTGCCCTTCGTGGTCCGCCAGGACGCGGTGCCGCTCGAGCTCACCGGCGCCGAGCTCGGCGAGGAGGAGATCACGAGGCTGTTCGAAGCGCGCGGGGAGGAGACGGCGCGGGTCTTCGCGGCCGCTGACCGGCTTCGACGCGAGGTTTCCGGCGACGACGTCACGTACGTCGTCACGCGCAACATCCAGTACACGAACGTCTGTTACTTCCGCTGCGGCTTCTGCGCGTTCTCCAAGGGGAAGCTCGCGGAGAATCTGCGCGGCGCGCCGTACCTCGTCCCGCTCGACGAGATCGTTCGGCGCACCGAGGAGGCGTGGGAGCGTGGTGCGACCGAGGTGTGCCTCCAGGGCGGGATCCATCCGGCTTTCACGGGGGAGTACTACGCCGACGTCGTTCGCGCGATCAAGGACGCGGTGCCGGAGATCCACGTGCACGCGTTCTCGGCGCTCGAGGTCTGGCAGGGCGCGGCGACGCTCGACCTGTCGTTGGAGGAGTACCTGTCGCAACTGCGTGGACTCGGCCTCGGCTCGCTGCCCGGTACGGCCGCCGAGGTGCTCGACGACGAGGTGCGGCGGATCATCTGCCCGGACAAGGTGACGACTGTCCAGTGGTTGGCAGTGCACGAGGCCGCGCATCGGGTCGGCCTTCGCTCCAACGTCACGCTCATGTTCGGCCACGCCGACACGCCGCGAAGCTGGGCGCGTCACCTCTTACGGGCGAGGGAGCAGCAGCGCCGGTCGGGTGGCTTCACGGAGTTCGTGCCGCTGCCGTTCGTGCCGATGGAGGCGCCCATGTACCTCCAAGGCCGCGCGCGCCGTGGCCCGACCTTCCGCGAGACGCTTCTTGTCCACGCCGTGGGCCGGCTCGCGTTGCATCCGGAGATCACGAACATCCAGGCCTCGTGGGTGAAGCTCGGGCCCGACGGAACACGGCAGGTTTTGCAGGCGGGGGTCAACGATCTCGGGGGAACGCTCATGAACGAGTCGATCTCGCGCTCCGCCGGCGCGGAGTACGGGCAGGAGATGCCGCCGGAGCACATGGAGGAGCTCATCCGCTCGGCCGGCCGCACGCCGCGACAGCGAACGACGCTCTACGGCGAGTCGTCGCCAGAGCGGACCCGTGCCTCGTTCGGAGCCGAGCCGCTTGCCGCACCCCGCAACCCTTCGGTGAAGGACGCGGGCCTCGTCGCTCCGTCGCGTCTGGTTCGCCCAGGTCTGCTCGCAGGCGCTCGTTCCTAGGAGCGGCCCGCAAACGGAAGGCGAACCAGCACCTGCGGCAGGCCGCGGCGGCTGTGCCTCAGCGCGTGCCTGAGTCCGGTCGCGGCAGCCGCGCCCTGCAAACCTTCGCCGTGGCCGACCAGCAGTCGGTCCGGCTCATACGCCGCGAGTGCCTTCGGCGGCGTCAGACGCAACAGGATGTGGACGCCGACCAAATCCTTTCCGCCGGTGTAGAACGCGTTCGTCCCGACCGCCTCGGCGACGACGAGCGTTCTCGTCTCGGGCAACCAGAGCGCCGTCTCTCGCCAGCGCTTCATCCGTTTCACGGCAATACACTCGAAGGGGCTGCCGGGGACCTCGTCCGGTGCGACGAGGTGTGGCACTCCGAGGCGCTCGGCCAGTGCGCCACAGTCGCGATTGTGGCGGTCGAGGAGCTGAAGCACGCCTGCGGGTTCACCGAGTGCGAGCGCGCGATCGATCGCGTCGGGCCAGTCGATCGGATCGACGAGCCAGACGTTCCCGGCCGCGGCGAGTGCGTGCGCCGTGCGCGTCATGGGCTCATCGACGATCCACGAGAACCCGTGGCGCCCGAGGTCGTTGCAGAAGCTGAGCCTCACCAGACTTCCAGCGCGAGGAGATCGTCGAGTGTCTCACGCCGGCGAACGACTCGCGCCTCGCCGCCGGCGACGAGCACGGCTGCGGGTCGTGGCGTGGCGTTGTAGTTCGAGCTCATCGCGAGCGTGTAGGCGCCAGTCGCCGGGACCGCAAGCAGATCTCCCGGCCGCGGCGGAGGCAGCGAGACGTCGTCGATCAGGACGTCGCCCGACTCGCAGTGCAGGCCGGCGATGCTTACGGTCTCCGTAGCCGGCTGGTCGGCACGGCTCGCCGACAGTGCGGTGTAGCGGGCGCCGTAGAGCTCGGGGCGAGGGTTGTCGGATATACCTCCGTCGACCGCGACCCAGGTCACGCCGTCGAGCCGTTTCACGTTCAGCACGCGGTAGAGAGTGACTCCCGCTTGTCCGACGAGGGCGCGGCCCGGCTCGAGCATGAGTCGCGGCGCGGCGAGGCCGTGCTCGCCCCATGAGCGCGCGACGGCTTCGGCGACCTCGGCGGCAAGCTCGCCGAGTGGCGCCTCGCGCTCCTCCAAGACGTGGCGGATGCCGAAGCCTCCGCCGACGTTCACGAGCTCGGGCGTCCATCCCAGCTCGGCACGGCAGCGTACGGCGAAGCGTGCGAGGAGGTCGATCGTCTCGAGATGACCCGACGTGTCGGCGAGTTGCGAGCCGACATGGATATGAAGGCCGGCGACCTCCAGGTCGAGAGCGAGAGCAGCTTCGACCGTACGCAGCGCGTGATCCGGCGGAAGGCCGAACTTCGAGCCGTGGTGGCCCGTCCGGATCGCCTCATGCGTATCGGCTTCGACGCCCAGCGTGACGCGAACGAGCACGCGGCGGACGCCTGCTGTCGCGGCCCGTTCGGCCTCGTCGCCGTCGAGGACAACCGTCGCTCCGGACTCTGCGGCTGCGCGGAGCTCCTCGTCCGCCTTCGCGTTCCCGTGCACGACGAGCTGCTCACCCTCGATCCCGGCTGCGCGGGCAAGTGCGAGCTCGCCGAGCGTCGAGACGTCCGCACCGATGCCTTCGTCAGCCATGAGCCTGAGGACGGCAACGTTCGGGAACGCCTTCGAGCCGTAGAAGACGAGTGCATCCGGTACCGCCGCGCGGATTTCGCGCGCACGCCCGCGGAGCGTGGCTTCGCAGTAGACGTAAAGCGGCGTTCCGAACTGCCCGGCGAGCCCCGACGCCCGCATTCCCCCGAGTGAGAGCTCTCCGACGTCGATGCGGGCGGTGTCCGGGAAGAGCTCGAGCATCCAGCGATTCTGCCTGTTACGCTTTCTGGCACATGTGGCAGCTTCTTCCGTAGGTCAGGGAATGGGCGCGGCGGAAGCCGCGAGCGTTCTCATGGAGCCTCTCGCGCGAGAGGCTTTTTTGTTCCCCCCACATAAGTGAACACAGCCGAATGAGACGAGCGATGGACAAGTACGAGCCGACGACGATCGAGGAGAAATGGCAACGGGTCTGGAAGGACGCGCACGCCTTCGAGGTGCCGAATCCAGGGTCCCCGAAGGATGATGGCGCTCCGAAGAGCTACGTGCTCGAGCAGCTCCCGTATCCGTCGGGGACGCTGCATATGGGCCACATGCTCGTCTACACGATCGGCGACGTCGTCACGCGCTACCGCAGTCGCAACGGGATGCGCGTGCTCCACCCGCAAGGGTTCGACTCGTTCGGCCTCCCGGCCGAGAACGCGGCGATCAGGGAGGGTGGCCACCCGCGTGAGATCGTCGAGCGGAACATCGCGCACATCACGCGCTCGATGCGTCGGATCGGCTGGGCTTACGACTGGCGCCGCGAGCTCTCGACCCACGAGCCGGAGTACTACCGCTGGCAGCAGTGGCAGTTCCTGAAGTTCTACGAGCGCGGGCTCGCCTACCGGAAGGGAGCGCCGGTCAAGTGGTGCCCGGTGGACCAGACGGTGCTGGCGAACGAGCAGGTGCACGACGGCCGCTGCGAGCGCTGCGGCGCCGAGGTCGAGTCCCGCCTGATGGACCAGTGGTTCTTCCGGATTACCGATTACGCGCAGGCGCTACTCGACGACCTCGAGACGGTCGACTGGCCCGAGTCGATCAAGGCGCGCCAGCGGAACTGGATCGGCCGCTCGGATGGCGCCGAGATTCTGTTCCGGATCGAGGAACTGGACGCGGACGTGCCCGTCTTCACGACCCGCCCCGACACGCTCTACGGAGCGACGTTCTTCGTGCTCGCGCCCGAGCACTCACTCGTGGTGCGGGTCGACTCCGCCGAAGTCCGCGAGTACGTACGGCGCGCGTCCGCGAAAAGGACCGAGGAGCGCGCGGCGGCAGAGGAGAAGACAGGCGTCGTCACGGGTCTTCATGCCGTCAACCCCGTGAACGGTGAGCGACTGCCCGTATTCGTGGCGGACTACGTGCTGACGGACTACGGGACGGGTGCGATCATGGCCGTGCCCGCCCACGACCCGCGCGACTTCGACTTCGCCACCGCGTTCGGGCTGCCGGTACGACACGTCATTCGTCCTGCCGACGACGAGGTTGATCAGGGGACAGCGTATGTCGGGCACACCGAGGGTGAGGTGCTCGTGAACTCCGGAGAGTTCGACGGCCTGCCCGCGCCCGAGGGCGGCCGCAGGATCGTCGAGAAGCTCGCAGCCGACGGGCGCGGCCGGTCGACCGTCAACTACCGCCTGCGCGACTGGGGGTTCTCGCGACAGCGCTACTGGGGCTGCCCGATCCCCGTCGTCTACTGCGATGCGTGCGGGATCGTCCCGGTGTCGGAGGATGAGCTGCCCGTGCTTCTGCCCGAGATCGAGGACTTCAAGCCGAAGGGGAAGCCGCCGCTCGCGCAGGCCGAGGAGTGGGTCAGCGTTCCCTGCCCACGCTGTGAGCAGCCCGCGCGGCGCGAGACCGAGACGATGGACACGTTCGTCGATTCGTCCTGGTACTTCCTCCGCTACTGCGACGCCCGCAACGACACGGCGCCGTTCGCTCGCGAGGCGGTCGACTACTGGAACCCGGTCGACCTGTACATCGGGGGCGTCGACCACGCGACGATGCACATGATCTACGCGCGCTTCTGGGTCAAGGTGCTGAACGATCTCGGGCTGGTCGGCTTCCGGGAGCCGTTCGCGCGCTTCTTCTCCAACGGCTGGGTGACGATGGGCAAGACGAAGATGTCGAAGCGGGCGGGGAACGTGGTCGGGCCGGACGACTTCGTCGAGCGCTACGGAGCGGACGCGTGCCGCCTGAACATCCTCTTCCTCGGGCCGGCAAACGAGGACATGGAGTGGACCGAGGAGGGCGTAGAAGGCATGGCCCGCTTCGTCCGCCGTCTCTGGAGGGTCGTGAACGAGGTCGTGGAAGGTGTGCCGTCGGACGCGCCCGAGGGGGGCGCGCTCGCACGCAAGGCGCACGCGACCATTGCGAAGGTTTCCGATGACATCGGCCGCCGCTATGCCTTCAACACGGCCATCGCGGCGATGATGGAGCTCGTCAACGAGCTCTCGAAGGACACGACGGGCCCCGATTCGCGTCTCGCCGCCGAGACGGTCGTATCGCTCATCCAGCCGTACGCACCCCATGCCGCTGAGGAGCTGTGGGAGCGACTTGGCTACAAGCGGCTGTGGGAGGCCCCATGGCCCGTTGCCGACCCCGCGCTGCTCGAGGTCGAGACGGTCGAGGTCGTCGTGCAGGTGAACGGCCGCGTTCGAGAGCGCTTGCACGTGCCGCCCGACACTCCCGATGAGGAGCTCGTCGCCCTCGCGCGTTCGTCGGAGCGCGTGCAGTCGTACCTCGATGGCAGTGAGGTTGCCCGGACGATCGTCGTCCCGGGAAAGCTCGTCAGCTTCGTCACGTGAGACGGGCGCATAGCTCGCTCATTGCTGTGGCGTGCGACGGCATGATCGATTGGCACGGACTCGGCACGAAGCCGTGTCCCACCTGTGATCGTGCTCGGGCGACCATCGACGCATGCCGTTCGCCGTTTCGCGGTCGACCGCGCTGGTTGCGCTCAGCGCGCTCCTGGTGGTGCTCGCGCTGGCCGGGCACCGCCTGGCGCAGGCGGGTACGGCGACCTCCCCCGAGGTCGTCGCTCCGCTCGAGCCCGTAGCGCAAGCTCCGGCTCGGAGCGCGCTCGTAGTCCACGTCGTGGGTGCTGTGCGTCGGCCTGGTCTCTATCGTCTCCGTGAAGGAGCGCGTGTGGCGGACGCTGTCTCCCGCGCGGGCGGCGCTACACGTGGTGCCGAGCTGGCCGCACTCAATCTCGCCGCTCCCCTCGTCGACGGGGTGCAGGTTCTCGTCCCGCGCCGACTTGCGGCGGCTGGGGTTGCCGGGTCGATGGGTGCCGAGCCGTCGGGCGAGGTGCTCGCCGGGAGTGCAACGGGCGTAGCCGGCGCGCTTGGGCCCAAGCTCAGCCTCTATTCGGCGACGGCCGATCAGCTCGACGAGCTCCCCGGGGTGGGGCCGATAACCGCGCAGAAGATCCTCGACTACCGAGCCGAGCACGGTCCGTTCAGGTCGGTCGACGACCTGGACGCCGTGCCTGGCATCGGGCCGACGCGGATCGAGCAGCTGCGCGACCTTGTGACCCCGTGAGGCGAGTCGTCGAGCAACACTGGCCCTCGTTGCTGGTGGGCGCGGCCTGCGCCGGGCTCGCGGCCTCTAACACGATGTCGGTTGCCGGCCCAGCGCTTGCCCTTGCGGGATGCCTCGCGCTGGCTGCAGTTGGCCTCTTCGCCGACAGGGCGCGCGTCGTCGCGATCGGATGCGCTCTCCTCGTCGCGGGTTTGTGGTGGGGAGGGCTGCGGCTCGACGCCATGGCCTCGAGCGCGCTTTCGCACGAGATCGGGGAGACCGCATCTGCAGAGCTCGTCGTCGTCGGTCCCGCTCGAACGACCTCGTGGGCCGTCCGCGTTCAGGCCGAGGTGAGGCGATTCGGCGAGTCGCGTGTCCGGGAGCGGGTTCTGCTCTTGCTCCCGGTCGGCCGATCACCGCCGCGTGGCGCGATCCTCGAGACCGTGGTTCGCGTCACCGAGCCGCGCGAGCCCGGGGACGGGTTCGACGAGCGGGCCTGGCTGGCGCGCCAGGGGATCCACGTCGTCCTTCGCGGCGGCACCTGGCGGCAGACGGGGTCTCGCGAGGGTATTGCCGGCGTCGGAGATCGCCTCCGGGATCGTGTCGAGCGTGCGGTCGGGCGCGGAGTTGCGGGCGTACATCGTGGGCTCGTGCTCGGTGTCGTCCTCGGCGAGGACGAGGGACTTCCCGAGCGGACGCGCGACGACTTTCGGGCGTCGGGTCTTTATCACCTGCTCGCAGTCTCGGGTCAAAACGTCATGTTCCTCGCAGTCGGCATCTACGGGCTGAGTTGGCTGCTCCGACTCCCGCGTGCCGCGCGTGAGCTCGCGACCGTGGGCGGGATCGGGCTCTACGTACTTGCGGTGGGCTGGCAGCCGTCCGTCGTACGAGCAGGAGTCGCCGGCGCTCTGGCCTCGCTGGCTTGGCTGGCAGCGCGCCCGCACGATCGTTGGCACTTCCTCGCACTGGGCGCCCTCGTACTCCTCGTGTGGTCGCCTACGTCCGTCCTCGAACCGGGGTTCCAGCTCTCGTTCGCCGCGGTCGCAGGAATCTTCGTAGTCGTGCCGCGCGTGCGGGATCGGCTCAGCGGCTATCCGTTGCCAACTCGGCTCGCCGAAGTTCTCGGTGTCGCCGTCGTCTGCGGCGTGGTCACGGCGCCGATCGTCCTTCTCCATTTCGGACAGGCACCGCTGTACACGGTTCCGGCGAACGTCCTCGCCGAGCCTGCCGTCCCGCTCGTCCTCGGTCTCGGTCTCCTCGCGGGTGTTGCCGATCCGTTCGCCCCTGGCGTGGCGGCGGCGCTTGCTTGGCTCGCGGGATGGGCGGCTGCGTGGCTCGAGCTCGTCGCACGGCTCGTCGCGTCGCTGCCGTCGGCGCAGATCGGAGCGAAGACGGCGCTTGCAGGTGCGCTTGCTCTCACGGCGGTTTGGCTCGCCCTGAGCCGATCTGCGCCGCGGTTAGGGGCACGCCGGACGGTTCTGGGCGTGATTCTCGGCGGAGCGGTCGTCGTCGCGATCGCCGGCTGGTGGGCGGTCCGGCCCGCGCCCACCTGGCATCAGCCCGCCGGGCTCAGGGTGACGTTTCTCGATGTCGGGCAGGGGGACTCCGTCCTCCTCGAGACTCCGAGCGCGCGCGTATTGGTGGATCAGGGCCCGCCCGAGGCCGATGTCGCCGGCCAGTTGGCTCGCATGGGAGTCCGCTCGCTCTCGGCTCTCGTGCTCACACACCCCCAACGCGATCACGTCGGCGGAGCGGGAGACGTCATTCGACAGCTCCGTGTTGGCGCTGTCCTCGATCCTGGGCTAGCGGCCACCGGCCCTGAGCGCGAAGAGGCCGTCGCCGCCGCGAATGAACGGGGTGTCCCGATCCGCGTCGTTCGTGCGGGATCGGAGTTCAAAGTCGGCGGACTGCGCCTCCGCGCTCTCTGGCCGCCCGATCCCGGCGCCCCGTCCGAAGATCCGAACCTGAATGCGCTCGTCGTGGTCGCGACGTATGGCCAAACGGACGTCCTGCTTCCCGCCGATGCCGAATCCGACGTCACCGCCCGCCTGCCGCTCGGCGGGATCGAGATCCTCAAGGTCGCTCACCACGGGTCCGCAGATCCTGGCCTCGATGACGAGCTACGTGTCCTTCGTCCGCGGATCGCGGTCATCTCGTGCGGACGGAACAACGACTACGGGCATCCACGAGCGGAGACCCTCGCGGCGCTCGCCGCGTCACCTGGGATCGCCGTCTACCGCACGGACCTGGACGGTCGGGTCGTCGTCGAGTCCGACGGGCTGCAGCTTCGAGTCCGTACGCACGGCTAGGGTAGAGGTGCTTTGGCCGATGCTCCCGACAAGCCGGTGTATCTGCTGACGGGTAGCGACCGCCCGAAGATCGAGACGGCACTCGCGCGGCTTCGCACGCACTTCGTCGCGGAGGCGATCGATGTCACCAGCGCGCTCGACACCTCCGGCGAGAGCGCCGTTGCGCTCTGCAACGCCGGAAGCCTCTTCGGCGACGCGAGGCTGGTCGTCATCGAGGATGTCGACGGCCGACGGGACTCTGACCAACGGCGTAAGGGAGGTTGGAAAGCAGCCGATGTCGAGGCAGTGAGCGCCTATCTGGCGAATCCTGCGCCCGCTACCGTGCTCGCTCTCGTCGGCGAGGACGTCAAGAAGACGACTGCCTTGTGGAAGGCGTGTGCCAAAGCGGGGCGGATATTGGAGTACGCGGTCGCCAAGAAGGGCCTGCACGGCTGGGTCACCGAGCAGTTCCGGCAGCGCGGGGTGCAGGCCGATCCCGAGGCGTCAGTGGCGCTCGTGCAGATTGTCGGCGACGATCCGCGGGCTCTTGCGTCGGAGGTCGACAAGCTCGCGACGTGGGCGGCCGGTGAGCCCGTGGGCGAGCGCGAAGTCCTCGCCCTCGCGGCTCCGAGCGGGGACGAGCCGCTCTACGGCCTGACCGACGCGCTCTGCACTCATGACGCGCCTTCGCTCATTGGCATGAGCGAAGCGATCTTCGAGAAGGGCGACCGGTCGCGTCGCGACGTCGCCGCTCGCATGGCAGGAGCGATGACGGGGCACGTGGCCCGCCTCTCGACGCTGAAGCGTTTCGCTGGGAGAGGCGTCGGCTCTAAGGAGGCGGCTGCAGAGCTCGGCATGCATCCGTTTCGCGCGCAGAAGTTGTCCGAACAGGCCGAGGGATTCTCGGCCGAGGAGTTACGCGACGCGGTCGTGCGTCTCGCGGAGCTCGATGGAGCATTGAAGGGCCAGAGCCGCCTCGCCGCGGATCTCGAGGTTCAGCGAGCGCTCGTCGATCTCATACGCCGGCCGCAAGCCGCACGCACGGCGTAGGTCGCGCTATGAAGTCGTGCCAGCCGCGATTTTCGCGGCCTGCGACTTCTTCCGCGCGGCCGTGTTGCGATGGAGAGCGCCGCGTGTCGTTGCCCGGTCGATCGTGCGGACGAGGCCACGATGCTCGCTTGCGATGAGATCGGCGTCACCCTCGGCAGCCGCGCTCTCGAGCCGCTTCGTGAGCGTCTTGATCGTCGAGCGGTAGCGAAGGTTCTCGAGGTGTTGCCTCGCCTGGATGCGGACGCGCTTCTTCTGTTGCTTGATGTTCGCCATTCGAGAAAATGCCCGCAGCTGCGGGCCGGGCGATGGTAGCAGGACCTGCTGGGAGAATCGCCTCGCAGAATGGACTCGACCTTCTTCTGGCTCGTTGCTCCCGGGCTCGCGACCTGCGTCGGTGGGTTGGGGCTGCTCGTCATCAGGAGGCCGGGTGATCGGCTTCTCGACACCCTGCTCGGCGCTACCGCCGGGATCATGCTCGCAGCGTCCGTCTTCAGTCTGCTCGTGCCTGCTCTCGACGAAGGTGCGGTCAGCGAGGTCGTCCTCGGGTTCCTCGTGGGCGCGGCGGTGCTCGCCCTGCTCGACTTCTACATCCCACATATCCACGCGCGCTTCGTCGAGCGCCCGCCGCGCGGAGAGACGCACCGCGCGGCGCTCATGCTCGGAGCGCTCACGATCCACAATCTGCCCGAGGGGCTCGCGGTCGGCGTTGCCTTCGCGGCCGGAGGGCCTGAACTCGGAATCCCGATTGCCGTCGCGATCGGCTTGCAGAACATCCCCGAGGGCTTTGCTGCAGCTGCCCCAGTACTGGCTGCCGGCGCGACGACGCGAATGGCGATCGGCTTCGCCGCAGCGACCGGGCTCGTCGAGCCACCAGCCGCGCTCCTCGGTTACGGCGTTGCCGGGACAGTCGTCGCCGCGCTGCCGTTCGCCCTCGCCTTCGCCGCGGGTGCAATGGTCTACGTTGTCGTCGACGAGATCATCCCGGAGAGTCACGGTCGAGGGAACGAGCGCGAAGCCACGGCAGGTGTGGTCGCGGGCTTCGCAGTGATGATGCTGCTCGACAACGCCCTCGGCTGACAACGTGACCGAGCCTCCCGACACCTCAACTCCCACCGGCGCGACCGATCCCGGTTACAGCCGGCGTATCGCTCGCTCGACGGCGGTCTTCTCGCTCGCCACAGCCGTCTCGCGGGTTCTCGGCCTCATGCGCGAGATGGTCAGCGCGTACTACTTCGGCGTCTCGGGGCTCATAAACGCGTTCACCGTCGCGATTCAGATTCCGAACCTCGTGCGCGCGCTCGTTGCCGATGCGGCGCTCTCGGGCGCGTTCGTCCCGGTCTTTAGCGAGCTGCTCGAACGCGGCGAGAAGAAGCGGGCGTGGCGCGTCGCGTCGACTCTCTTCTGGTTGACGCTTCTCGTCCTCGGCGGCATCACCGCCCTCTTCATCCTGCTCGCGCCGCTTCTGATGCGGCCCTTCGGAGATCCCGGCGGCGACTTCGACCTCGCGGTCGGCCTCTCACGTGTCCTCTTCCCGATCGTCGTGCTCCTCGGGCTCTCCGGGATCGTCGTCGGGATCCTGAACACGTACCACCACTTCGCCCTCCCGGCGCTCGCGCCGGTCGCCTGGAACCTGGTGATCATCCTCGGTCTCGTCATCGGCGTTCCGCGGATCGACGACGAGAGCGGCCAGCTCTATCTGTACGCCGGAGTGGTGGTCGTCGGGACGCTCGTCCAGCTGCTGCTGCCCATCCCTTGGCTGCGACGGCTCGACGGCAGCCTGACGATGGTCATCGACTGGCGGGATCCGGCGGTGCGCCGAGTGCTGGGGCTGATGCTCCCGGTGACCCTGACGATCGGGCTCGTGAACGTCAACTTCCTCGTCGACACACTGTTTGCGTCGCGGCTCCTCGATCCCGAGCTCGCGCCGGCCGCGATCGACAAGGCATTCCGCCTCTACATGCTCCCGCAGGGCATCTTCGCCGTCGCGGTCACAACCGTTCTCTTCCCGGCGCTCGCGCGCATGGCTGCAAGGGGGGACACTGCGGGCCTACGGCGCGCGCTGGACGGGGGGCTGAGGCAGATCGCCTTCCTTCTCTTCCCAGCAGGCCTGCTCTCGATCGTGCTCGCCGAGCCGATCGTTCGCCTCGTCTACCAACGCGGGGAGTTCTCTGCCGATGACACCGTGATCGTAGCCCAGTGCCTGCAGGCGTTCTCGATCGGCCTGGTGTTCAACGGCTGGATGCTGATCCTCAACCGCAGCTTCTACGCAGTCCAGACGAACTGGACTCCGACGGCGATCGCACTCGGCGCGGTTGCGCTCAACGCCGGGTTCGACACGATCTTCTATCGCCTCGGAATCTGGGGGATCCCGCTCGCGACGTCGGCGGTCAACGTTGTCGCCGCGACCGTCCTGCTCGTGATGATGCGCCGGCGCATCGGGCTCGAGCACGTCGGTAGGACGCTCACCGTGGTGGCTCGGGTCGCGTTCGCTGCGGCCCTCGCGGCGGCGGCCGCGTTCCTCGTCTGGTATGGCCTCGATGCCTGGCTAGGGGAGTCCCTGATCGCCCAGCTCGTCTCTCTCGGGGCAGCCTTTTCCGCCGGCGGGCTCGTCTACTTCGGCGCCGGCCGAGCGCTTGGGCTTCGCGAGCTCGAGGCGCTGCTACTCTTGCGAGCCCAGCGCTCCGAGCCCTCCGACCAGCGCTGATTCCTATGGAGCAAGACCGTATTCGCAACTTCGCGATCATCGCGCACATCGACCATGGCAAGTCGACGCTCGCCGATCGCATCCTCGAGCTGACGGGAGCGCTCACGCAACGGGAGATGCGCGAGCAGGTGCTCGACACGATGGAGCTCGAGCGCGAGCGTGGCATCACCATCAAAGCCCAGGCCGTTCGTGTGCGCTGGCGCGGACACGAGCTCAACCTGATCGACACTCCCGGTCACGTCGACTTCACGTACGAGGTCTCCCGTTCGCTGCAGGCGTGCGAGGGCGCGCTACTCGTCGTCGACGCGGCCCAGGGGATCGAGGCCCAGACCCTCGCCAACGCGTACCTTGCGATCGACGGGCTGCTCGAGATCGTCCCCGCCGTCAACAAGATCGATCTCCCCCAAGCCGATCCGGACGGCTCGTCAAGAGAGCTCGGCGAGCTTCTCGGCGAGTCGCCTGATCGAGTGCTTCGGATCTCGGCGAAGACGGGCGACGGTGTACCGGAGGTCCTCGACGCCATCGTCGAGCGGATCCCGGCGCCAACCGGCGATGCCGACGCGCCTGCGCGCGCGCTCATCTTCGACTCGTCGTATGACCAGTACCGCGGCGTCGTCGCCTTCGTGCGAGTGGTTGACGGTCGCTTCGAAACCCGAGAGCCATTGCGTGCGATGGCGCAAGGGACGGCGTTCGAGGCGGAGGAGCTCGGCGTGTTGTCGCCGGCGCGAGAGCCCGTGGACTCGCTCGGAGCCGGCGAGGTCGGCTACGTCATCACCGGGCTGAAGGACGTCTCGAGCCTACGGGTCGGAGACACGCTCACGTCGCGCCGTCGTCCTGCCGACCAGGCGCTTCCGGGCTACCAAGACGTCAAGCCGATGGTCTTCGCGGGGATCTTCCCGACCGACTCCGACGACTACCCCGAGCTCCGGGACGCGCTCGAGAGGCTCAAACTCAACGACGGATCGCTTTCGTACGAGCCCGAGACCTCGCAGGCGCTGGGCTTCGGCTTCCGCTGTGGCTTCCTCGGGCTCCTGCACATGGAGATCGTGCGCGAACGCCTCGAGCGCGAGTTCGACCTCGACCTCCTGATAACGGCACCGAATGTCGCGTACCGAGCTATGACCCGGACCGGGGAGATCGTCGAGGTGCACAACCCGGCGGAGATGCCGCGCGAGCTCGACGAGGTCGAAGAGCCGTACGTCAAGGCGTCGGTCATCGTCCCGAAGGACTACGTCGGAGCGGTCATGGAGCTCGCGAACGAGCGGCGAGGGAGCTTCGACCATCTCGAGTACCTGAGCGAGGAGCGCGTCATGCTGTCGTACGAGCTACCGCTCGGCGAGATCGTCTTCGACTTCTACGACCAGCTCAAGTCGCGCACGCGTGGATACGCGAGCTTCGACTACGAGCTCGCGGGGTTCCGGCCGGGCGACCTGGCGCGCGTCGACATCCTCGTCGGGGGCGAGCAGGTGGACGCGCTCTCGCTGATCATCCACCGCGATTTCGCCTACGACCGGGGGCGGCAACTCGTCGAGAGGCTGCGCAAGGAGATCCCGCGGCAGATGTTCGACGTCCCCGTTCAGGCGGCCATCGGCTCGCGCGTTATCGCGCGGGAGACGATCAAGGCACGGCGCAAGGACGTGCTCGCGAAGTGCTACGGCGGCGATATCTCGCGCAAGCGGAAGCTGCTCGAGAAGCAGAAGAAGGGGAAGAAGCGGATGAAGCAGGTCGGCGGCGTCGAGGTCCCGCAGGAGGCCTTCCTCGCCGTCTTGAACCTCGACTCGGATCGGAAGAAGTAGCCGTGGGTCACGTACGCCACTTGTACGTGCATCTCCCGTTCTGCGCGCACCGCTGCGGGTACTGCGACTTCGTGACGGTGGTCGGTCGCGGCGAGCAGCACGGCTCCTACGTCGATGCTCTGCTGGCCGAGCTCGAGCTCGAAGGCGACGTTCTCGCCGACCCACTGGAGACCGTCTTCCTCGGGGGCGGGACACCGACGTTCACTGACGCAACTGAGCTTGCACGACTGCTCGAAGGGCTTCCAGCTGCAGAGGAGCTCACTGTCGAAGCGAATCCCGAGACCGTGACGCCCGACCTCGCACGTCTCCTGCGCAGCCACGGCGTGAACCGCGTCTCCCTCGGCGCGCAAAGCTTTCAACCGCACTTGCTCGCGGTGCTCGAACGCCGTGCCGCTCCCGACGATGTCCGCCGGTCCGTGGCCCGCCTGCGCGAGGCGGGATTCGACAACCTCTCGCTCGATCTCGTCTACGGCGTCCCTGGTCAGAGCCCCGCCGACCTCGATCACGATCTCGACGAGGCGTTAGCGCTCGAGCCCGAGCACCTCTCCTGCTACGAGCTCGAAGCCAAACCGGGAACGCGGTTCACGCACGCCCACGGCGACGAGCTCGAGCGACAGGCAGAGGCGATGGAGGGTTACTTCGAGCAGGTCGTCGACACGCTGACGGCGGCCGGTTACCGCTGGTACGAGACCGCGAACTTCTGCCTAATGGGCGCGAAGGCCGGTGGGCGGGATCTCCGGGCGCGGCACAACCTGGGCTACTGGCGGGGGCGTGACTATCTCGGCGTCGGCATGGGTGCGGTCGCGACGGTCTCGGGCGAGCGTCGCCGGAATGTCTCCAGCCTGGCTCGTTACCTCGCTGCCCTGGCAAGTGGCGCGAAGCCGCCTTCCGAGCTCGAGATCATCGATCGCGAGACACACGAGCGCGAGAAGCTCATGCTCGGGCTGCGGCTCGACGAGCCACTCGTCGTCGCTGAGGTTGGCGACGCGCTGGATCGGAAAGCGCTGAGCAGCCTCGCCGAGCGTGGATTGGTCGACGTGAGCACGAACGGACGCGGCGAGGAAATGTCCCTCACGCGGCACGGGCGCTTCCTCGGCGGAGGCGTCACAGCCGAGCTCCTGTCCTAGCCGCGTGCTGGATTCAGCAGGCCCCGCGGCTACCATCGGAAGCGGGATGCAGCTCACACCACGCAAGCGCGAGATCCTTCGCCGTGTCATCGAGGAGCATGTCGCCACGGGCCAGCCGGTCGGGTCGAAGGTGCTCGTCGAGCGCTCGGGCCTTCACGTCTCGTCGTCGACCGTTCGCGGCGAGCTTGCGGAGCTCGAGCTGCTCGGCCTGCTTACGCATCCCCATACCTCCGCCGGCCGGACACCGACCGAGAGCGGCTACCGCCTGTACGCCGAGGAGCTGGTCGAGGCAGTCGAAGGCCGTCCCGATGAGCTCGGCGTCGACCTTCGAACGATGCGCGACGAGATCGAGGGCGCCTTGCGTACGACGACCGAGATGCTCTCGCAGGCAACGCGGCTGCTTGCGCTCGTCTCTGCGCCGTCGCTCCAGACGGCGTCGATCCGCCACATCGAGGTCCTGGCGCTCCAGCCGACGAGCCTGATGGTGGTCGTGATCACGTCGACGGGTGGCGTGACCAAGCGGCACTTCCGGCTCGAGGAGCCGGTCGACCCTGGTCTCGTGACCTGGGCCTCCGAGTACCTCGAGGATCAGCTCGTCGGCAGCCGGCTGGGGTCGAGCTCGGTTCGGCGACGGCTCGAGGCGCCAGAGCTCGCTCCGCGAGAGCGGGCGTTTCTCGAGCTCATCGGCCAGACATTGCTCGAAGTCGGTTCCGAGGAGGGCCCTCAGGTGTTCGTCGGCGGGACCGCGAGCCTTCTGGGAGAGGCGCGCATCGAGGAGGTAGAGGCGACGATGCGTCTCCTCGAGCTTCTCGAGCGGCGTGCCGCCGTGCTCGAGCTCGTGAGCGACGCCCTCGAGCCGCGGCGCCCGGTCGTTCATGTCGGGCCCGAGGTCGGTGGAGGCCAGCATCACTCCGTGTCCCTTGTCGGCGCCACCTACGGGATTCGGTCGACGCCGCTCGGTGCCGTCGGCCTCGTCGGCCCGCTTCGAATGGACTACGAGAAGGCGATCCGGATCGTACGAGCGGCGGCGTTCGAGCTCTCACGCTTCGTCGAGGACGTCTACGAAGAGGCCTAGACCGCGCGATGGCCACTATCGAGAGCGAGTACTACGACGTTCTGGGCGTCTCTCGCGACGCGAGCGATGCCGACATCAAGCGCGCGTTTCGTACGCTCGCCCGTGAGCTTCATCCCGACGTCTCGACCGCCCCCGACGCTGACACGCGCTTCAAAGAGATCGTCGAGGCGTACGAGGTGCTCTCTGACTCCGAGCGCCGAGCGACATACGACCGCTTCGGGAAGGCAGGTCTGAAGAACGGTGGGTTCGAGCCGATGTACGCCGACTTCGGGAATCTCACCGACGTGTTCGCGGCGTTCTTCGGAGACGATCTCTTGGGTGGAACCGGGGGGTCGCGACAGCGTTCGCAGCGCGGGGGCGATCTTCAGGCCGTAGTCGAGATCGACCTCGAGGACGCTTTCACCGGGCTCAGCGTCTCGGTGCCGCTCGACGTTGCGCTCCCGTGCGATCACTGTGCGGCAAGCGGAGCCGAGCCGGGCACGGGGTCGAGCACGTGTCGCACCTGCTCGGGCGCCGGTGTCGTGCGGAGCGTCTCCCAGAACATCTTCGGCCAATTCGTCCAGCAGCGCGCGTGCCCGGACTGCGGCGGCGTCGGTGAGGTTCTCGAGCATCCGTGCAGTCAGTGTCGTGGTGACGGCCGCGTCGTTCTCGGCCGCAAGCTCGAGGTCGACGTTCCAAGAGGGATCCACGACGGGCAACAGATTCGCGTCCGCGGCGAGGGCCACGCTGGATTTCGGAGCACCGATCGAGGCAACGCGTTCGTCGTCGTGCGCATCCGACCCGATTCGCGATTCGTGCGGGACGGCGACGATCTTCACACCGCGGTGCGTGTGACGATGACCGACGCCGCGCTCGGAACCACGACGAAGGTCGCGACTCCCGCGGGCGATATCGATCTCGACGTTCGCGCCGGCGCCCAGCCCGGCGAGGTTCGTGCGATCAGGGGTCAGGGCATGCCGTCTCTCCGAGGGTCGCGCCGAGGTGACCTGTACGTCAGGCTCGACGTCGCGGTGCCGACGCATCTGACAGCCGAGCAGCGCAGCCTTCTCGAGGATGTCGACGCCAAGGTGGGACCGGAGGCGTACGCCCCGCAGGGCGACGAGGACGAGGGGTTCTTCCACCGTCTGAAGAGCGCGCTTCGCTGAGCGCCGAGATCCGCCGCGTTGCGACGAGGGCGCCGGACGCCGAGGTGGAGATCGCGCGCGCTCACATGCTCGAGCTCGTCCCCGGCGGATTCGAAGAGGTCGAAGGCCCCGGCTGGATCGAGCTCGCCGCGTACACCGACAGCGCCGGCGAGGAGAGGATGCGGAAGGTCTTCGCTGAGGTCTCCGCACTCTCGGTCGAAGATGGCTGGGCGGATCGATGGCGTGACTTCCACCACCCCGTGCGTGTCGGCGGACTCTGGATCGGCCCGCCCTGGGAGCAGCCACCGAGTGACGAGCAGGCCGTCGTCGTCGATCCCGGCCGTGCGTTCGGGACGGGTGCGCACCCGACGACCCGCGCCTGCATCGAGCTGCTCGCAGGGCTCGAGCGTGGAGCCCTGCTGGATGCCGGCTGCGGCTCGGGTGTGATCGCGGTCGCTGCCGTGCGTCTCGGGTTCCGTCCGGTCATCGCGGTGGACAACAATCCCGTCGCCGTCGAGGTTGCCCGAGAAACCGTCCGCCGAAACCGCGTGGCGGTTGCCGTGCACGGGCTGGACGTCTTCCGCGACGCCGTGCCGGCGACTGACGTGATGGTTGCCAACATCGAGCTCGCAGTGGTCGAGGCTCTGCTCGCGCGCCGGCTGTCCAGCACGATCGTCACCGCGGGCTACCTCGCCGGCGAACGACCTCGTGCGGACGGATGGACGGTGGCGCGCGCTCTCGAGCTCGAAGGGTGGGCAGCCCACGTTCTCGTTGCTACGGACGAGCCCCGCGAGCGCCTTGTAACAAGTTGTTACTAGGAAGCAGGCGCGCGCGGATCTCTAGCTCCCACTGGGCTTGTCGAGGGGCTCGATCTCAAGTTACAAGTTGTTACAAGGGCGGCTCGGCGGCGGCGAGATCGGGCTGCACTGTGTGTTGGGGCCAGGCGCACTAAGCTTGACGCCTCGATGGCGACTTTCTCGGTGCGCTTCCTGGGCTGCAAGGTCTCCTATACGGATGCCCACACCGTGCGCGAGCAGCTGTTCTCGGACGGCCACGTCGAGGTCGAGACACCAAACACAGCCGACATTGCTGTCGTCAATACCTGCTGTGTGACGAACGAAGCCGTCTCGAAGTCCCGGCAGGCTGTCTCGCGCGCTGCCCGATCGCACGGTCGGGTGTACGCGACCGGCTGCGGCGCGCGCCTCGAGGGGGCGTTCGGCGGTATGCCCGAAAACGTGAGTGTCGTCCGACGCTCCAGCGAGGAGACGCCGGCGGCGATCGCCGGCGATGTGGGGGCGATCGCGTGTGTGCGGGCCGAAGCGCGCCTGGAGCGGACGCGCGCGTTCGTGAAGATCCAGGACGGCTGCTCGTTCTCGTGCGCCTTCTGTGTGATCCCGCTCGTGCGGGGCGGCACGCGGAGCCGCCGCGCAGACGCGGTACTCCGCGAGATTGCGCGACGCGCCGACCAGGGGCATCGGGAGATCGTCCTGACCGGCGTCAACCTCGGGTGCTTCCGCGACCGCGAGGCGGGATTCACGCTTCCGCGCCTCATCCGCGAGGCAGGTGCCATTCCCGGGGTCGAGCGTCTCCGACTCTCGTCGATCGAGGTGAACCATCTGACGGACGAGCTCGTCACCGCTCTCCGCGAGACACCGGCAGCTTCCGCCCACCTTCACGTCCCGCTGCAATCCGGCGACGACACCGTCCTCCGCTCGATGGGCCGCCGTTACACGGCCGCGCAGTACCTCGCGAAGCTCGAGCCGCTTGGCGAGTTCAACCTCACCGCCGACGTCATCGTAGGCTTCCCCGGGGAGGACGAGGACGCATTCGGCCGCACGCTGGAGCTCGTCGAGCGATCCGGGATCACGAAGGTTCACGTGTTTCCGTATTCGCCGCGGCCCGGTACGCAGACGGCCTTCGCCGACTCCGTTCCGGCCCGCGTGAAGAAGGAGCGAGGCGCGCTGCTGCGTGCGCTCTCGGACGAGCTTTGCCGTCGGCGTTGGAGGTCGAAGGTCGGGACTACCGATCGCGTTCTCGTCGACCGGCCTGGCCGGGGCTACGGCGACGACTACACGCCCTGGCTTCTCGACGCAGCGGTCGGACAGCTCGTGGACGCTCGCGCCATCGCGCTCTCGGAGGAGGGTATCCTTGCCGTCGCCGCGTGAGGATTGCCTCTTCTGTCGGCTGGTCGCCGAGGGCGATCACGTGCACAGCGCCGACGGCTTCGTTGCTGTTCGTGACATCAACCCGATCGCCGAGACGCACCTGCTCGTGCTCCCCAAACGGCACGTCGACACCTTCAAGGAGGTCGCCGCATTCCCCGACGACGAGGCGGCGCGGATGCTCCGCTTCGTGTCGGAGACGGCCCAAGCCGCCGGGCTCGAGGACTACCGTGTGCTCGTGAACGTCGGAGCCGGCGCCGGCCAGACGATCTTTCACCTCCACTGGCATGTCCTTGGGGGCCGCCCTGACGCGGAGCGAATCGCTCGCGCTCTCCGGGAGACAGCATGAGCCTGATCACGCGGATCGAAGAGGAGCTGAAGGCGGCACGGCTCGCGCGCGACGAGGATCGCCGCGACGCGCTCAGCCTGGTTCTCAACTCGCTGCAGGGCGCGCAGAAGGAGCTCCAGCGCCCCCTCTCGGACGATGAAGAGCTGCAAGTGCTTCAGCGCGAGCGCAAACGCCGGCTCGAGGCGGCGGAGGCGTTTCACGCCGCGGGTCGCGAGGAGCAAGCCGAAGACGAGGAGTACGAGCTCGAGATCCTCGAGGAGTTCATGCCCGAACCTCTCTCCGAGGAGGAGATAGAGGAGATCATCGACGACGTCATCTCCGAAGTCGGCGCCACGAACATCCGCGACATGGGACGGGTCATGGCGGGCGTCATGCACCAGGTCTCGGGACGTGCTGACGGCTCGATGGTCAGTCAGCTCGTGAAGGAAAAGCTGGCCTGACGCCGCAGGCCGCCGGGTCGCTCCCGACCGGCGAAGCCGGCCTCCGCGACCGGCTGACGACGCCCCTGCGGCGTCAGGCTGGCCTGATCGCCTGCCTACACTGCGCCTGATGCAACAGGTGCTCGACGTCTCGAACGAGGTGGCTGCGGAGCTCGCCGGCATCGAGGACGGCGTCCTCGATGCGCTGCGCGAGCGGCTCGACTGCACGATCGCGCTGCGCGGAAACAGGCTGACGCTCGGCGGCGACGACGAACGCGTTACCGCCGCACGCGCGGTTCTCGACGAGCTCGTCGAGCTCGTCGAAGGCGGACATCAGATCGACCCCGACACGGTGGGTGCCGTACTGAGCGCACTCGATCAGGCTGACGACCTCCGCGACGTCTTCGGCGATGTCGTCTGGCGTCACCGCGGCAAGAACATCACGCCCAAGACGGTGAATCAGAAGCGCTACGTCGATGCCATTCGGGCGGGGACGGTCACGTTCGGGATCGGGCCGGCCGGGACGGGCAAGACGTACCTCGCGATGGCTCTCGCCGTCTCTGCGCTCTCGGAGGGCACCGTGGGACGCGTGATTCTCACGCGCCCGGCCGTCGAGGCGGGCGAGCGGCTCGGCTTCCTGCCCGGCGACATCCTCGCCAAGGTCGACCCGTACCTACGGCCGCTCTACGACGCGCTCTACGACATGCTCGACGCGGAGCGTCTCGCCGGGTACATGGAGCGCGGGACGATCGAGGTGGCTCCGCTTGCGTTCATGCGGGGGCGCACGCTGAACGACTCGTTCATCGTCCTCGACGAGGCACAGAACACCACGCCGGAGCAGATGCAGATGTTCCTGACGCGACTCGGATTCGGTTCCAGGATGGTCGTCACGGGCGACGTCACGCAGGTCGACCTCCCTCATGAGCAGGCATCCGGTCTGATCCAGGTGCGTGAGATCCTCGCGGGAATCGATGCGATCGCGTTCGTCGAGTTCGGAAACGAAGACGTCGTGCGGCACAAGCTCGTGCAGCGAATCGTCGAGGCGTACAAGCGCCATGCCGAGGAGACCGGCACGGCCCGTCGCCGGTGATCGTCGTCGAGACGTCGAACCGAAGTGGGTTGCCCGCGGACGAGGGCGCCGCAGCCGATCTTGCGCGACTCGTGCTCGCCGCGGAAGGTATCGACGACGGAGAGCTCGGGATCGGATTCGTCGGGCCGGGCGAGATTCGCGCGCTGAAACGCGAGCACCTCGGCATCGACGAGGTGACGGATGTCCTCTCGTTCCCGCTCGACGGCCGCGACGAGCTACCGGAAGGCGCGCCGCGGGCGCTGGGCGACGTCGTCCTGTGCCCCGAGGTCGTCCGCTCGGAGTGGCGCGGCCCGCTCGTTCACGGCCTCCTGCACCTGCTCGGGTACGACCACGGCGAGGAGATGGCCGCGCGGGAGCAGAGGTACGCGGCGCGATGAAGAGACATCGCAGCCCCTCGCTCTTCCAGAGCTTCAATCATGCCACCGAGGGGATCGTGCATGCCATGCGCACGCAGCGGAACCTCTGGATCCACTTCGCTGTGGCCGCCGTCGTCCTCGTCGCAGCGGTCGGGTTCGGCGCTACCAAGCTCGAGCTGGCAGTTCTTCTGCTCGCGATCACGTTCGTGCTCGTGGCCGAGCTCGTGAACACTGCTGTCGAGGCTGCAGTGGACGTCGCCTCGACGTCGTTCGATCCGCTGGCGAAGATCGCGAAGGACATCGCCGCAGGCGCGGTGCTCGTCGCCGCGCTCAACGCTGTCGCGGTCGGGTACCTCGTCTTCTCGGGCGAAGTCGCCACACGCAGCTCGCGCTTTCTTACTCGGCTCTCCGACGCGCCGGCGGAGCTGACGCTCGTCGCATTTACCGTCACGGTCATCATCGTCATCGCCGTGAAGGCCTACACCGGACGCGGTACGCCGCTTCGCGGCGGGCTGCCGTCAGGCCATGCGGCTGTCGCGTTCGCCGGCTGGATGGCGGTGACGCTGATCCTCGACGACTCGCCTCACCGCTTCCTGATTTCCTCCGTTGCGTTCATCATGGCTTTGCTCGTGGCTCAAACTCGCGTGGAGACCGGTGTGCACTCAACGTCCGAGGTGGCGAGCGGCGCTGTGCTCGGGGCGCTCGTCACTCTCTTCCTCTTCCAGGCCTTCGGATGAGCTCGATCTCCGATGCCGAACTGCTCGCAGCGGCCGATGCAGTCGCAGCGCACGCGTACGCTCCCTATTCGAACTTCCAAGTCGGTTGCGCGGTGCTCACGCGCGAAGGGCACATCATTGAGGGCGTGAACGTCGAGAACGCTTCCTACCCCCTCGGCGTGTGCGCCGAGCCTTCGGCGTTTGCGCGAGCGATCGCCGAGGGATACCGGCCCGGGGATTTCGTCGCAGTCGCGATCACCGCCTCACCGTGTGGCGGCTGTCGGCAAATGGCACGCGAGATGGGCGTCGACCGCGTGATCTTCCGCAACGGCGGCCGGGTCGTGACGATGACGCCGGACGAGCTCCTGCCGGAGTCGTTCGACAGCACGAACCTCTCGTGAGATCAGGCTTCGTTGCGGTCGCGGGCCGCCCGAATGTCGGCAAGTCCACGCTCGTCAATGCGCTCTGCGGCGAGAAGATCGCAATCACGTCGAAGGTTCCGAACACGACGCGCCGGCGTCTCTTCGGCATCGCGAACGGCGTCGACTTCCAGCTCGCGCTCGTCGATCTCCCGGGATTTCAGCGGCCGATGGACGCGCTCACCAAGCGGATGCAGCAGACCGTAGATGCGTCGTTCGACGACGTCGATGCCGTACTCCTCGTGGTGGATGCTCGGGCGCGCATCGGCGCCGGCGACCGCTTCGTCGCGCGTCGGGTGTTCGGGCTCGAGAAGCCGGTGATCATCGCGCTGAACAAGATCGACCGCCTCAAGTTGGGTCACATCGCCTCCCAGATGAAGGTCGCTGCAACCCTCGGAGACTTCCACGCGCTCCATCCGGTGAGTGCGATCACGAGGGACGGCGTGGCCGAGTTGCGCAGCGATCTGGTGTTCCTGCTGCCAGAGGGCCCCGCGTACTTCGGTCGCGAGCAGGCCACCGATCTCGCGGTCGAAGAGCGGGTGGCCGAGGTGATTCGCGAGAAGGCGCTCCATCTCACGCGCGAGGAGGTGCCGCACGCACTCACGGTCGAGGTGGAGGAGCTCGGGGAAAAGAGCGTCCGCGCGCTGCTCTACGTCGAGAGTGAGTCGCAGAAAGGAATCCTGGTCGGCAAGCGCGGCGCGATGGTGCGCGAGATCGGCACCCGAGCGCGGCCCGAAGTGGAAGCGCTCGTGGGGCATCCGGTCTTCCTCGAGCTCATGGTCAAGGTGCGGCCGAAGTGGCGCCGCGACCCGCAGATGCTCGAGCGCTTCGGCCTGTAGGCGGGCCGTCGCGACCGACTGGGCCGCCGGCGCCGTACGCTTGCCCCTGATGATCTGCCCCAACTGCGGACAGGAGAGCCCCGAGAGCTTCCGCTTCTGTCCTGCCTGCGCGGCGCCGCTCGATCAGCCGGCCGCTCCCGCACGGGAGGAGCGCAAGGTCGTCACCGTTCTCTTCGCGGATCTCGTCGGCTTCACGAGCCGCTCCGAGCAGCTCGATCCGGAGGACGTCCGCGCTGTGCTCGCTCCCTACCACGCGCGCTTGCGCGAGGAGCTCGAGCACTACGGAGGAACCGTGGAGAAATTCATCGGCGACGCCGTGATGGCCGTTTTCGGGGCGCCTAGCTCGCACGAAGACGACCCGGAGCGGGCGGTGCGTGCCGCCTTGGCAATCCGTTCGTGGGTCCTCGACGAGCAGGAGGAGCTCCAGGTGCGGATCGGCGTCAACACCGGCGAGACCATCGTGAACCTCGCCGCAAGACCTGCGGAGGGAGAAGGCATGGTCGCCGGCGACGTCGTCAACACGGCAGCGCGTTTGCAGAGCGCAGCTCCGGTCAACGGCATCCTCGTCGGCGCGCAGACCTACGAGGCCACCAAGAGCGCGATCGACTACGGCGATTCGACACCGGCGGCCGCAAAGGGCAAAGCGGAGCCCGTTCCCGCGTGGCCCGTGCTCCAGGCTCGCTCGCGCTTCGGCGTCGACGTGACGCAGGTTGCACGCACGCCTCTCATCGGCCGCGACGGCGATCTCCGGCTTCTCGTCGAGACGCTCAACCGTGTGCGCCGGGAGCGCTCCCCGCAGCTCGTGACCATCGCCGGCGTTCCCGGCATGGGCAAGAGCCGTCTCGTGTACGAGCTCTTCGAAGAAGCGGATCGCGACGCGGAGATCATCACGTGGCGCCAGGGGCGCTGCCTGTCGTACGGCGAGGGCGTGAGCTACTGGGCGCTCGGCGAGGTCGTCAAGGCCCAGGCGGGAATCCTCGAGACGGACACCTCCGAGCAGGCGCGCGAGAAGCTCCACGACGCGGTCGCTTCCGTGGGCGGAGACCACCCGGACTGGGTCGAGTCGCATCTCAGCCCTCTCGTCGGCCTCGCTCCAGAGCGGGAGCTTGCGGACGATCGTCGCGCCGAGGCGTTCGCCGCGTGGCGGGAGTTCCTCGAGGCCCTCGCCGAGCAGCGGCCGCTCGTGCTCGTGCTCGAGGACCTGCAGTGGGCAGACGACGGCCTGCTCGACTTCGTCGACCACCTGGTCGACTGGGCAGGCGACGTCGCCCTGCTCGTCGTCGCGACCGCCCGGCCCGAGCTCCTTGCACGCCGGCCCGGGTGGGGAGGAGGGAAGGCGAACGCCGTCACGATCTCGCTCTCGTCGCTCTCGGACGAGGAGACGGCCCAGCTGGTGCATGCGCTCCTCGAGCGCTCCGTGCTACCCGCCGAGGCGCAGGCTGCGGTGCTCGCTCGCGCAGGTGGGAACCCGCTCTACGCCGAGGAGTTCGCCCGTCTCTTCCGCGAGCGCGGGACGATCGACGACGCTGCGATGCCCGAGAGCGTGCAGGGCATCATCGCCGCGCGCCTCGACCTGCTCACCGCCGACGCCAAGGCACTCGTCCAGGCGGCCGCCGTCCTCGGAAAGGTCTTCTGGCTCGGCGCGGTCGCGGCCGTTTCCGGGCGCGAGCGCTGGAGCGTCGAGCAGGAGCTGCACGACCTCGAGCGCCGGGAGCTCATCCGGAGAGAGCGGCGGGGTTCCGTGGAGGGAGAGACCGAGTACGCCTTCCGCCATCTCCTCGTGCGCGACGTCGCCTACGGTCAGATTCCGCGCGGCGAGCGGGCCGAGAAGCACCGAGCCGCCGCGGTGTGGATCGAATCGCTTGGGCGACCCGAGGACAACGCCGAAATGCTCGCCCACCATTACGTGAATGCGCTCGAGCTCTCGCGTGCGGCGGGGCTCGAGGACGCCGATCTCTCGGAGGCGGCGCGGAGGGCGCTGCGGACCGCGGGCGACCGGGCTCTGGCGCTCAATGCCTGGGCGGCAGCGGCAGATCTCTTCGGGCACGCGGCCTCTCTCTGGCCGGATGACGACCGGGACCGGCCAGAGCTCCTGCTCTCCTACGGGTCGGCCCTGCTCCATCTCGCTGACGACCGCGCAGGCGACGTTCTCTCCGAAGCACGCGAGGGCCTCGTCGCGCTCGGGGAGCTCGACCGGGCGGGACGCGCTGACTCGCTCCTCTCGGCGTTCTGGTGGTATCGAGGTCAGCGCGACCGTTCGTCCGAGTATCTCGACCGCGCCCTTGCGCTCGTCGCCGAGCGTCCACCGTCTCCGGACAAGGTTTTCGTGCTGAACCGGCTGGCGTCCTCGCTGGCAATTCGTTCGGAGGTCGACGCCGCGATCCGTTGCGGGGAGGAGGCGCTCGCCATGGCCGAGCAGCTCGCGCTCGACGATCAGCGCATCCTCGCGCTGACCAGCCTCGGTATCGCCCGTTCGCGACTCGGCGACCCCCAGGGTGCCGCCGACATGGAGCGCGCGTTGGAGCTTGCGGTCTCGCTCAACTCCCCGGCGGCGGCAACGCTGTACAACAACCTCGGCTTCAACGCGCTCACCGAGGGCGACGTCCGTCGGGATGCCGAGCTCCGGGCCGAGGCGCTACGTATGGCCAGGAGATTCGGTGATGAGCGCAGTGTGCGCTTCTTTCGCGGCGTGCGAGTCGGGGTCGAATACTTTGCCGGGCGCTGGGACGACTGTGTCCGTCACGCGGACGAGTTTGTCGCCGAGTGCGAGGCAGGGTCGCCGCACTACCTCGAGGCGGACGTGCGCCAGCGGCGCGCAATTGTCCGGCTCGCCCAGGATGACGTCTGTGGAGCGGAGAGCGACGCGGCCAGGGCGTTGGAGCTCGTCCGGGAGGTGAAGGACCCGCAGCTTCTCCACCACGTGCTCTCGTCCAATATCCGCCTCAACGCAGAGTTGAACCGTCTCGACACCGCGCGCGCTCTCGCGGACGAACTCCTTCCGACCGTCGGCGTCGGTGCGAGACTCGACGGGCTGATCGAGTTCGCCTGGGTCGCCGACCGGATCGGACTAGCAGGCCCCCTCCGCGAGCGCCTCGGTGAGCTCGAGCCCGCGGCGAGCCTCTGGCTCAAAGCCGGGCGCGAGATCCTCGACGGGCAGTTCGAGCAGGCGGCGGAGACGTTCGACGAGATCGGCTCGGTGCCGGACGAGGCCGAGGCGCGGCTTCGCGCGGGTCAGGCACTGCTCGCCCAGGGGCGCCGCGCCGAGGCAGGAGAGCAGTTCGAGCGGGCGCTCGCCTTCTACCAGGCGGTCGGTGCGACGCGCTACGCCAGCCAGTGCGAGCAGGCCTTCGCCGACACGGCGTAGACGGGCTCGGGGCGCTGGCAGAACCCGTGACGCGGCTCCGTGGGCGGCGTACGTAGTTCACCGAACGGCGCTTCAGGTACCTCCCCGATGGCCGCCTCGCCGAGGCGCGCCAGCCTTCTGTTTCAGCGACGAAGGGAGGCGCAATGGCCGTTGGCACGAGCGCCCCGGTTCGGGCTGCCGAGCAGACTGCTCCCAGAGCCGGTGTGGCGATCGTGGAAGCCCGCTCGATTCGGAAGACGTACGACACGGGCGCCGTCCGGGTCGACGCGCTCCGCGGCGTCGATCTCGCACTCGTGCAGGGCGAGATGGTCGCGATCATGGGGCCGAGCGGCTGCGGGAAGACGACGTTGCTCAACTGCCTGTCGGGCCTCGACTCGCTGGACGGTGGCGAGGTGGTCATCGAGGGCACGCCGCTCTCCGAGATGTCCGATCGGGAGCGCACCGACTACCGGGCGCGGCGGATGGGCTTCGTCTTCCAGTTCTACAACCTGATGCCCGTCTTGACCGCGGTCGAGAACGTCGAGCTTCCGCTCCTTCTCGCGCGCGCCGACGGCGGCGAGGCGAGGCGCCGCGCGCTCGATGCGCTCGGGCTCGTGGGGCTTCGCGAGCGAGCAAGCCACGTCCCGGACGCGCTCTCCGGTGGAGAACGCCAGCGTGTGACGATCGCGCGCTCGCTCGTCAACGACCCGGCGATCGTCTGGGCCGACGAGCCCACGGGCGATCTCGACTCCGAGAACGCGGGGGAGATCGTCGAGCTCATGCGCCGGCTGAACATCGAACGCGGTCTGACGTTCCTCATCGTCACGCACGACATCGCCGTCGGCCGGAAGACGGATCGCATCGTACGCATGGTCGACGGGGTAATCCGCAGTGAAGAGCTCCTGGGGGTGAGCTAGCAATGGTCGTACGCGCAACGGAGGCGGAGATCGACGTCGTCCGCACGAATCCCGCCGACGCGATCGCGCTATTCAGGGAGTCGGTTGTCCCGGCTCTCCGCCAAGAGGAGGGCTACGAGGGGTGCTACGTGCTCCTCTCGGACGAGGGGAAGCTGCTTGTTCTCTCGTTCTGGACGAGCGACGAGACCGCTAGGGCAACTCGACTGAGTGGCTTCTACTTGGAGCAGATCGAGAAGTTCTCCGACCTCGTCGTGTTCCGACAGGCGCCGGGCCGTGAGGCGTACGACGTCGTCGTAGCCGAGACGCCACAGGAGGCGATCGTCTAAGGGGCGGCGATGCAGGAGCTCTTCGGCATCCCGGTCGACACGTTGCTCGTGATCCTGGCGGTCGCGCTCGCCGTCTCGCTCGGCGTCGTCGCGATTCTCGCCATTCGCAATCGCATCCTCGTCAAGCTCGCCGTCCGCAGCGTCGGGCGCCGCCGCGGGCGGAGTGCCCTCATCGTGGTCGGGCTCATGCTCGGCACCACGATCATCGCGGCGGCGCTCACCACGGGCGACACGATGAACAACACGATCCGCGCGACCGCCGTCGACGCGCTCGGCGAGACGGACGAGACGATCGCGGCCAGGGGCGCCGTCGACGACATTCCCGGCGCCCTCGGTGCCGCGACGGGCACGGGCTGGCTCGACGAAGGGACGGTCGCTCGGGTCGAGTCTGCCGTCGCCGGATCCGGGCTCGTGGACGGAGTCACCGGCGCGATCGTCGAGCAGGTCGCGGTGCAGGCTCCGGTGCAGCGGCAGAGCGAGCCGAGCGTCGTTCTCTTCGCGGCCGACCCGGCCCGGATGGACGGCTTCTCGCCGATCGTCGGCGCGGAAGGCGCAGATCTCTCGCTCGGAGACCTGCGTCCCGGCGAGGTCTACCTGAACCAGAAGGCTGCGAAGGAGCTGCGCGTCGCGGCCGGCGACCGCGTGCTCGTCTTCGCGGGCGGGACGGGCGCCGCCGAGCGCCGCGTGCGCGACGTCGTCCGCTTCAAAGGCGCGGGCACCGCGGATGCAGCGATGCTCACCTCGCTCGGGGCCGCGCAGCGGCTCTTCGGCCACTCGGGCGAGATCCGCGCCGTGCTCGTCTCGAACCGTGGGGGCGCCACGTCCGGCGCTGCGCTCTCGGACGACGTGGTGGCGCTGCTCGTACCCGTCACCGACGAGCTCGGGCTGGAGGTGCAGACGCTCAAGCAGGACGCGATCGAAGACGCGGACGCTGCGGGAAGCGCGTTCATCGCGTTCTTCACGACGTTCGGGACGTTCTCGATCGCCGCCGGGATCCTGCTCATCTTCCTCATCTTCGTGATGCTTGCCGCCGAGCGGCGCGGCGAGCTGGGCATCGCACGCGCGATCGGCACGCGCCGCGGTCACCTCGTCGAGATGTTCACGTTCGAGGGAGCGGCCTACGACCTCGCCGCCGCGGCCGTCGGGGCAGCCCTGGGTGCGCTCGTGGCGTTCGGCATGGTGATCGTGATGGCAAATGCGTTCGGCGCCTCCGACGCCGACGAGGGGCTCCAGATCGAGTACGCGGTGTCGGCGCGAAGCCTGCTGATCGCGTTCGCGATCGGAGTCCTGCTCACGCTCGTCGTCGTTGCCTTCTCCGCGTGGCGCGTCAGCGTCATGACCATCTCGACGGCGATCCGCAACCTGCCCGAGCCGCCGGCGCCTCGGCGGCGGCGCCGGATCGTGCTCGCGGTCATCGGGCTCCTGCTCGGGCTCCTGCTGGCGCTTGCAGGAGTGACGTCCGACACCGCGACACCGCTTATGCTCGGCGTCTCGCTGGCGCTGATCAGCCTCGTTCCGCTGCTTCGCCTCGCCGGCGTCCCGGAGCGGCTCGCGTTCACCGCGTGCGGCCTCGCCGTCGTGATCTTCCTGATGCTGCCGTGGAGGGCTCTGGAGTCGGTCTTCGGCACGCTCGCGATGGACTTCTCTTCCTGGATCGTCGCCGGCCTCATGATCGTCGTCGGCACGGTGTGGGTGATCGTGTTCAACGCCGATCTCCTGCTCGGCGCCGTCATGCGGGTCGCCGGCCGCATCCGCGGCCTGGCGCCGGTGCTGCGCATGTCCATGGCGTATCCGCTGCGGGCGCGCTTCCGAACCGGCACGACGCTCGCGATGTTCACCCTCGTCGTCTTCGTGCTCGTGACCGGATCGGCATCGCAGGCGTCGTTCGTACGCTCCATCGACGTCGACGACACCGGAGGCGGCTTCCAGGTGCGCGCGGGCACGGTCGGCGCGGCGCCGGTGGACGACATGGCCGCTGCGCTGAAGAGCGCGCCGGGTGTGCGGTCGGAGGACATCGCATTCGTCGGCAGCCAGTCCGTGCTCGCCGTCGACGCGAGGCAGCTCGGCACGGGTCGCGGCTTCGAGAGCTACCCCGTCCGCGGCCTCGACGCCTCGTTCCTCGACCACACGACCTTCGGCCTCGGGGCCATCGCGTCGGGCTACGGCTCCGCGCGAGAGGTCTGGGACGCCGTCCGCGACCGGCCGGGGCTCGCCGTCGTGGACAGCTTCATCGTGCCGCGTCGGGACAACTTCAACTTCGGGGTCGCGCCGGACTTCGCTCTCACGGGCTTCTACTTCGAGGACGGCCGCTTCGATCCCATTCCCATCGAGGTGCTCGACAAGCAGACGGGAGCGACCGCGCGGCTCACGGTGGTCGGGATCCTCAAGGAGACGGCGCCGTTCGAGATGATCGGCATCTCCACCTCCCAGCAGACGCTCACGTCGGCCTTCCCCGGTCGTACCCATCCCACGATCCACTACTTCGGGCTCGCGCCCGGCGCCGACCCGGAGGACACGGCGGCCAAGCTCGAGTCCGCCTTCCTCGAGAACGGGCTCGAGGCGCAATCGATCCAGGAGGTCGTCGACGACACGGTTGCCGCGAGCATGACGTTCAACCGGCTGATCCAGGGCTTCATGGGCCTCGGGCTGATAGTGGGTGTCGCCGCGCTTGGAGTCATCAGCGCGCGCGCGGTCGTCGAGCGCCGGCAGCAGATCGGCGTCATGCGCGCAATCGGGTTCCGCCGGCAGATGGTGCAGGCGGCATTCCTCCTCGAGTCGTCCTTCGTCGCCCTCACGGCGATCGTCGTCGGGACTGCGCTCGGGCTGCTCCTCGCCTGGAACATCGTCGACGATCAGCGCCAGCAGCCGAGCTGGGAGAACCTCACGCTCCACGTCCCGTGGCTCAACCTGTTCGTGATCTTCGTGGTCGTATACGTCGTGGCGCTGCTCGCCACGCTGGCGCCGGCTGTGCGCGCTTCGCGCATCCGCCCGGCCGAGGCTTTGCGGTACCAGTAGGCGCCGAACGGCGGGTCCGCCGAGGGATCAGCCCTCCCGCAGCACGAGCTCGCCGTCGACCATGAGCTGATCGACTACGCCGACCACGATGGCTCGAATCGGAGCGGGAGACATTCCGATCACCTGCCTCGCGGAATTGCCCTCGTCGAGGATCAGCACCGCTTCTCCGGCCCCCGAACCCACGGTGTCCACGCAGATCAGGTACCCCCCTTCGGGGTTGCCGGAAGCGTCCAGGAGGTCACACAGCAGCAGGCGGCGGCCCTCGAACACCGGCGAGCTGATCGTTGAGACCACGGTGCCGACCACACGACCGATCTTCACCGCTGCTCCTCCCCCCGTGCGCGGTCGCGCAGCTCCTCGACCGCGTCGACGATGCCCACGATTGCGTGGTCGACCGGGACGAACGTGTTCGGCAAGGCCTGAGCGGCCTCACGGGCACCCACGATGTAGACGAGCTCATCCGGGCCGGCCATGTGCACGCCGTCCGCGGCGACGACGGGACTGCCCTCGGGCTCCTGTCGTCGGCTCAACGGCTGGACGATGAGGAACTTCACGCCCTCCAGCCCGTCGGCCTTCACCGACGCCACGAGTGTTCCGGTGACCCGCGCGAGCTGCACGCGCTAGCCCTCCTCGCTCCCGCTCTGGCCCGCCCGGCCGCCACGACGGCGGGAGCGGGATTTCGCCGCCGGGACAGAGTCCACCTGGTCTTCGCGCCGACCCCCGCCGGAGCCCGGCAACGGCCGGCCCCGAGGTGCCACGACCGCCCCGCGCAGGCCGCTCTCGGCTACCGCGGACTTCTCCACATCCCGCACTCGCTCGCCGAACCTGGGGTCGGCCGACAGATTCTCGCGCATCTCCCCGTGAAGCTGTGAGATGACGACGTGGGTGACGTCCTGGCCGGAGGCGGTCGTGCGGGCAACCCCGTAGCCGACCGCGGCCTCGACCTCGGCCACCTCGCCCCCGAACAGCACGTAGCCCTTGCCGCCGAGGTCGTCCGCCAGTCGCAGATCGCGGATCGTCACCCGGGCGCCCTTCACGCCGGCGTCGGCAGCGTCGATGGTCGCCGCGACGGTCGGCGTCTCGATCACGCCGAGTGCCTCGCCGGTGTCCTCCCGCCTCGTCCCTCCGATCGACGCCACCACGTCCGGGTGCACGTCGGGCAGGAACACCACGTCCACAAGCGAGTTCCCGGCGACGTCCCGCCCTGCCTGCATCGCCTCCTCGACGTCGGCGGTGAGGCCGCCGACCAGCACGAGGTACTTGCCCGGGTGCGCCGTCCCTGCCCGGATGACCTGGAGGGGAGCGCGTTTGATCATGGCGTCACCGGCCTCGATGCCCTTGGCGATCGACGAGAACTCGAGGAGGCAGACGGCAGGTTCCATCAGACGATCCGTAGCGCGCCGACGACGGTAATCCGCCGCTCCCGCGAGAAGGTGCGAGGCCTGGTCAGCCCGTCCCCGGTCGGGCTGGCGATCGAGAACGACGCGAAGCCCTCGCCGCCCTGTCCGAGCCCGGAGAAGTTCGGCCCGTTCGCCACGAAGATGCTGCAGTTCATGGCCCGTGCCATCTTCGTGATCGTTTCGACGTTCGTCGAGTGAATGGACGCGGTGTGCCGGAAGCCGTGCTCCGACCGCACCGCGAGGTCGATCGCCTGGTCGACGCCGGGGACCCGCACGACGGGCATCACCGGCATCATCTGCTCGGTCCACACGAGGCTGTGCTCGCGCGGGACCTCGGCCACGGCCAAGCGGATGTCGCCGTCGACGCGGACTCCGATCTCCTGGAGGATGACGCCGGCGTCCTTGCCGATCCAGGCTGGGTTGATCTGGCCGGGCCTGTTCGGTGCCCCGAGCTCCCCGAAGATCACCCGTTCCAGTCGTCGCAGCTCGTGCTCCTTCAGGACGTAGGCGCCGTGCTTGGCCATCGCGCGCACGAGCCGATCGGCCACGGTGTCCACCACGATCGCCGTCTTCTCGTCGGTGCAGATTAGGTTGTTGTCGAACGAGGCGCCGGCCACGATGTCCCGGCCGGCCTTGTCCACGTCCGCGGTCTGGTCCACGACCACAGGCGGGTTGCCTGGCCCGGCCGCGACCGCCCGCTTGTCGGTCTTCAGAGCCTCTCGCACCACAGCCGGACCGCCGGTCACGAGCAGAAGCCGGACGTCCGGATGGCGCATCAACTCCTTCGCGCTCTCGATCGTCGGCTCCGGCGTCGAGGTGACCAGGTTCTCGGGCCCTCCCGAGGCCACGATGGCGCGATTGAGCAGGCGGATGTTCTCGGCCGACACGCGCTTGGCGTTCGGGTGCACGTTGAACACGAGCGCGTTGCCGGCGGACACGATCGCGATCGTGTTGTTGATGATGGTCGAGGTCGGGTTCGTGGTCGGGGTGATGGCCGCCACCACGCCGAACGGAGCGAACTCGGTGATCATCATGCCCTCGTCCCCGGTGACCGCCTCCAGCTCGAGATCCTCCGGACCCGGCGTCTTCGTGGTGACCAACCGGTTCTTCACGATCTTGTCCGTCACCCGCCCGAGGCCGGTCTCGGCCACCGCCATCTCGGCCAGGCTCTCGCCATGCTCGAGCATGGCCGCGCGGATGGATGCGACGATGGCTTTGCGGCCCTCGAGGCCGATCCGCTGGTACTCGGCGGACGCCGCTGAGGCGGCGCGAACGGCGTCGCCGATCGACGGGAAGATGCCGCTGCCGAGCTCCGCCTCGGCTGCGGCCGTCAGCGCCTCGTCGGCGCGCAGGCGGGCCCCGGGCTGCTCACCGGCCTCCCCCAGCCGACGGCGGACACGCTCGATGATCTCCTGGATCTCCTCTTGCGACATCGCGCTCATCGCTCACCCCAGTCGCTGCTCGAATTCCTCACTTGCGGAACTTCTCGTCGCCGCCCACTTCCCACGTGTCGACGATCGCCATGACCACCGCGTCGCACGGGCGGTCTCGCGTCGCCTCGGTCTGCCGGGCCGAGCTCCCGGTGGCCACGAGGACCACCTCGCCCACTCCGGCGCCAACAGCGTCTGCGGCGACGACAAACGACGCGAGGTCGTTGTTGTCCACGTCGAGATGGCGTACCACGAGGAACTTCAACCCCTCCATCGAGGGCTCCTTGCGGCTGGCCACCATTGTCCCGGCTACGCGTCCGAGGAGCACGTTCGGTCTCCTTTCGCTTTCCGTCCCTCCGCGGCTCCCGGCTGCCGGGGGGCCCAGGCCCCCCGGCAAGCCGCAAGCTGCGGCACGGCACGCCCGCTGCGACGAGGCAGCGGCCTAACCCTCGGCCTGTGCCTGCTCCTTGCGCCCGAGCGGCAGCACCAGGTCGATATTCACGTGCGGCCGGGCGATGACGTGGCTGGCGATCAGCTCGCCGACCTTCTCGGCGTTCTGGATCCCCGCCTGCACGGCCGCCTTCACCGCGGCCACGTCACCCCGGACGACGGCGGTCACGTAGCCGCCTCCCGTCTCCTCGAAACTCACCAGCTCGACCTTGGCCGCCTTCACCATGGCGTCTGCGGCCTCGACCATCGCCGGGAAGCTTCTCGCTTCGATCATTCCAAGGGCGTCAGCCATCTATCGCGCTCTCCTTTCGCGGAAAACTCTTTGACCGTTTTCGTCCGTCCATGCCTCTACCCGCCGGCCTCACGGCCGTCCAGTCCTTCGATGGCCGCCACAGCGGCCTGCCATCCCACATCGATGTCCCGCTCCTCACCGCCCAGGTACACCCGGCCCATCGAGCCGAACGCACGGACCTCGAGGACGTTGATCTCCGCGGCCTTCTCCGCCTCGTTCGCTGCAAGTGGCGCGTAGGCAGCCGGCTCGCACTCCAGCACGTACAGGGTTTGTCCGCCGATGATCATCTGCCCATGACGCGTACGGTTGATCAGCTGGGCGTGGTGATCGTCGATGCGGCGAACAATCTGGCTGGAGAGGATGCGCGGCTTGATCCGGTTGGACTCGGTAAGCCCGATGGACTCCAGGATGGCCGCACCGGCCGCCCTGGTCTCCGCCTGCTCCGGTGAATGCACCTCGAGCAGGCCGAAGTACCGTTCGATCACCTGCATCCCCGGCCGGACGCTCGTCGCCTTCAAGGCGATGTCCGTGAGTCGGTTGATCTCGATGCCAGGCGAGATCTCGACGTACAGCGAGGCGTCGCCGGCCAATGGCAGAAATCCCTGGGCAACCGTTCCCAAGAACGCGGCGTACTGCGGCTGCAAGCTGTCCAAGAAGCAGTACGCCCGAAGCTCCACGCCGTTGCTCAATCGAACCCTCCTCTCACGTCAGTACCGTCCATCTCCGGGCTCACCGCCGGCGACGATCTGAACGCCGGCCGAGGCCCCGATCCGGGTTGCCCCGGCCGCGATCATCTCGCGCACGTCCTCGACGCTCCGTATGCCTCCCGCCGCCTTGATCCCGAGCTTCGGGCCGACCGTCTCCCGCATCAGCAGGACGTCGTGCACGGTCGCCCCGCCCGGGCCGAACCCCGTCGAGGTCTTCACGAAGTCGGCTTTGGCGATCTTCGCCAGATGGGAGCTCATCACTTTCTCCTCGTCCGTGAGGAGGGCGGCCTCGATGATCACCTTGCAGAGGGCGCCGGCCTCGCGGCACGCGTCCGAGACCTTTTCGACGTCCCGGCGGACGAGATCGTGGTCGCCGCTCTTGAGCGCTCCCACGTTGATGACCATGTCGATCTCCCGAGCTCCGTCGCGGATGGCCCGGCGGGCCTCCATCGCCTTCACCTCGGTGGTGCCGGCCCCGAACGGGAACCCGACCACCGACGCCACCCTGACGTTGGAGCCTCGAAGACTCTCCGCGCACCGCCGAACCCACGTGGGGTTGACGCACACGGCCGCGAACTCGAACGTGCGAGCCTCCTCGCACAGGCTGTCGATGTCGGCGGCGGTCGCATCGGGGCGGAGCAGCGTATGGTCGATGAACCGAGCGAGGTCGCGGGGCACGTCGGCCCCGTTCCCCGAGTAGCTGATCCGCTCGGCTCCGCTGGACACCACGCCACGGACCTTGTCCGCGCAGTGCGCGGCACATGCCCCCTGGCACGACGGATCAGAGCAGTCCTCGGTGCCTCGACCCGCCAGCGCCGCGAGAACCTCGCGGGTCACCGCATCGATCAGGGCGTCCGTCGTCGTACTCATGGCATCACTCCTGCTTCGCTCTGCGCGAGGTAGCGCTGCTCGATCTCCGTGATCTTCTCGACGCGTCGGGCATGCCGGTCGCCGCCCCACGGTGTCGACAGCCAGGCCTGCACGATCTCGAGCGCGAGGTTCTCTCCGATCAGCCCGGCCCCCAGGACGAGAACGTTCGCATGGTTGTGCTCGCGGCTGTTCCTTGCGGATGAGACGTCCCAGCAGGTGGCGGCCCGGATCCCCGGCACCTTGTTCGCCGCCATGCACGACCCGATCCCGGCGCCGTCGACGACGATCCCCCAGCGGCAGTCGCCGTCGGCAACCAGGCGGGCCACGCGGTGGGCGAAGTCCGGGTAGTCGACTGACTCCGTGCCGTCAGTCCCGCAGTCGTAGACCTCGAAGCCGCGCTCCCGGAGATCGGCCGCGATGCGCTCCTTCAGCCGGAAGCCGCCGTGGTCGGCCCCGATCGCACACTCGGCCACCGTGTCCGGCCCCGGCTCTCGATCAGCAGCGGAGATGGTGAGGGAGGAGTGCGCCGGCTCGTCAGCCGTCACTTCCGCGACGATCGCAGCCACCATCCGCCGGACCTCCTCCTCGGAGGGGACGTTCCCGCCGTCGAACCCCGAGGGAGTACTCATCGCAGCCCGCCCGGCTCCGGCCGGTGCAGCTCCACGCGGTACTCGTAGCGATCCCCCACGAACACGAGCCGCGTGGACTCGACGGTCTGCCGTTCGGGCGTGAACGTGAGGCGGCGGATCAGCAGCACCGGCGTCCCCGCCTCACAGCCCAGCAGTTCGGCGCTCAGGGCGTCGACAACCCCGGGCGAAATCGTCTCGACCGCGTGGTCGAGAACCAGTCCGATCGGTTCACTCTGAAGGACCTCGTACATCGATCCATCGTCCAGTCGATCCCGATCGAACAGGTCGTCGTGACCGCGAAGCGCGCTCAGTGGGAGCCACGTCTCGGCCAGTCCAACTGCGCTGCCGTCTGCCAGGAAGAGCCGGCGCAGGAAACGGCAGGCGGTGCCTTGCGCAAGGCCGAGCTCGGCCCCGGCGTCTGTCGGAACCTCCTCCACGGAGGACGACAGCACCCGGTGCGACGGCGTGAACCCCTGGCTGACCGCAAGCTCCGTGAACGACGTCAGGAGCGGAACGTGCCGGATCTTCGGAACGGCCACGAAGGAACCGAGCCCCTGGACCTTCCGGATAACTCCACCCGTCTCGAGGTCGGCGAGAGCCTGTCGGACGGTAGCCCGCGATACGCGGTACCGGTCCCGGATGGCAGCCTCGCTCGGGAATCGGTCGCCCGGCTGCAGGCCGCCCTCACGAATCTCCCGGAGCAGAGCGTCCTTGAGCTGCGCGTACAGCGGAAGCGGCGCCTCCCGGTCCAGCAACGCGGGCGAGCCCCCGGTCAGAGGCGGCGAACCCCATGACTCCGCATTGGTCCGGTCATCCAGACGACCGTACATGGCTCCTTTATCGTCGAAGTCGAGCGAAAAGTCAAGCGGCCGGTCGACTGGACATCCAACATCCCGCCCGAGGACCCTGTGGATGGTCGAGCGTGTTCGCGTCGGCTGTGTCTCGGCGAAGCGCCTTCCACCGCCTCGATGCGGCGTCGCCGTTCGGCCCCTACAAGGAGTCCGGCTTCGGCCGCGAAGGCGGCCGAGTCTGTCTGAGGGCGCACGACCCGGCTCCTGGGCGTGCACGACGAACGACGTCCTCGCGTCGCGCGGCGGACTCAGCCGCGCGTCGCGTACACCGCCTGGCGGAGGCTCGCGCCGACGGGCTCCGAGGCGAGGACCCACACGGCGAGCGGTCGTCCGGCGGCGTAGTCGACGGAGATGTAGTCGCCAAGCATCCGTCCCGACGTCGTGTTGGGCATCCAGCTGAGCTTCATCGACCGCGCAGACAGGCGGCGTGGCGCCCCCCAGCGGGTCCTGTCTCCGAGCGACTCGACGAGCTCCACGTCCACCCCCACGGCCCGCACGCGCTGAAATGCGATCGCGACGCGTCCGCTCACGCGGTCGATTCCGAGTGCGGGAAGCACCGCATTACGCCGGGAGGTGACCGCAGCGGGCGCGCTCCACGAGCTGCCGTCGGCCGACGTCGCCACGAAGACGTCGTTGGCCGGGGCGCGCGGCCCCCGGCAGTCGTGCCATGCAGCCCAGACGCGGCCGGCCGGATCGACGTCGGCGGATGGCAGCGGGAACACGCGGAAGCCTCGTATGCCGCAAGAGAACGCTCCGACATCGGCGATGCGGACGGGCGGATCGAACGATGCGCCGCCGTCGGTCGAGCGCGACGCCGCGATCGCAGACTCCTGCGTCTCCCAGAGGTAGACGGCGACGAGCTCGCCCGTGGGCCGGACGACGGGGAACACTCCGACTGCGGGCCGAGCGCCGACGTCGGTCGGCGGTGACCAGGTGAGCCCGCCGTCGGTCGTGAAGCTGACGGCGAGCATGTCTTCATCGGAGGAGTGCGTGTACGTGAGGTAGCAGCGCCCGTAGTACGGCGACGTCGGGGTGTTGTCGCACGTGATCCAGTTCTTGTCGAAGGCGATGTCCTGTTGGACGGACTCCTCTGCCGCGACGAGCGCGCTCTCCCACGTCGCCCCGTCGCCCGAGCGGTTGATCGTCAACCGCGTCGTCTGCCCGTCGATCGCCAGTGTCGAGATCAGCCACACGCGGTTCGCGACGTCGTACGCGACTGCCGGATCGCTTGCGAACGCGTTCACGCCGGCCGGGCGGCTATGGACGGTGAGACCGGGAAGCAGGCCGTTCGTCCAGGTCCGTCCGCTGTCATTGGTGACGGCATAGCCGATGTTCGACGCTCCGCCGTTGAACCGGCGCCCGACCTGGAACGTCGCCACCGTCGTGTTTCCGAACGTGAAGCTGTCGGGCTCGACCTCGGACTCGTGCTGGGAGTCCGGATTCGTGTACGGGTCGCGCGAGAGCCGACGGCCGACGAGCTCGCAGTCGCGCGCAACCGTATCGAGCAGGTCGGCGTTGACGACGTCGACCCCTGCGCCACAGCGGGCGGAGTCGCGAGCCCCGTCGTACTCGATCGAGACCCGGTCGTTGCCCTTCCCAGCGTCGACGGAGTCACGTCCCGGTCCTCCGACCAGCAGATCGTCGCCGGCCGCTCCCAAGATCCGATCGTTTCCGGCGAGGCCCTCGATCGTGTCCGCTCTCTGTGTGCCGACGAGCCGATCGTTCCCGGGCGTGCCGACGATCGCGCGAGCCCCGGCGACTGCAGCGCTGAGCAGGAGGCCGGTCAGCACCAGGATGAACACGCGCATTCCGAAGGTACGACGCCGGCTGACTCCCCGAGTTTGCACCGAGGTGATTACGATCCCGGTTCGTGAGCAAGCTCAGCCAGGCGATCGCCGAGGGCGACGGGATCTCGATCCTCGTCGAGGTGGCGGATGCCGCAAGTGCGGCCAAAGCCGAGAAGCAGGGTGCGGACGGCCTCGCCGCTCGAAGCGGGGCGAGTGCGGTGCGGGCGTCCTCTCAGCTCCCGCTCCTTCACTTCGGCTCGATGTTCGATGCGCGTGGGGTGGCCGCAGACGCGGTCGTCATTCGCCCCGACCTCGCGATGTGGGACGAGGCGAACGCGAACGGCCTGGAGCCAGTGGTGCGGGTATCCGAGTCGGAGGACCTCGAGCGTGCGCTCGAGCAGTTCGATCCGGGCGTGTTCCTTCTTACAACTGCGGCGGATCCCGACGGCGATCCTCTCGCGGTTCTGCTCGGGCTGCTCCACGACGTGCCGGCGGGCAAGCTCGCGATCGCCGAGCTCCACGATGCGACGGCCGATGACGTCGCCGAGCTTGAGCGCTCGGGAGTCGACGCGGTACTCGTCGCGCCCGGCGACGTCGCGGCGCTCATCTCGATCGACCCGCCGGACGTCTAGCGCGGCCCGGCTCAGAGAACTGCCTCGAGGAATCGGGCTGTCTCCGGGCGCTGGGGGTTCGAGATCAGGTCCGAAGGTGGGCCTTGCTCGATGATCTGGCCTTCGTGCATAAACACCATGCGCGATGCAACCTCGCGTGCGAAGCCCATCTCGTGGGTGACCACGATCATCGTCATGTGCAGTTCGGTGGCCAGGCGCTTCATCACTGCGAGTACTTCGCCGATGAGCTCCGGGTCGAGCGCGGACGTGGGCTCATCGAAGAGCATCACCTCCGGGTTCATGGCAAGCGCACGGGCAATCGCGACGCGTTGCTGCTGTCCGCCCGAAAGTTGGATCGGATAGGCGTCTGCCTTGTCCTCGAGTCCGACGACGCTGAGCATTTCGCGTCCGGACGCCACGGCCTCGTTCCGGGGCTTGCCGAGAACCGTGAGTGGTCCCTCGATCACGTTGCCGAGAATCGTCAGGTGAGGGAAGAGGTTGAAGTCCTGGAACACCATTCCCGTCCGAACGCGTATCTGACGAATCAGCTCACGCTGGTGTTTCGTTCTGTGACCTCCACCCTCGACCCGAATACCGGCGACATCAATCGTTCCCGCGCTCGGCTCCTCGAGGAAGTTGATGCAGCGAAGGAGCGTGCTCTTCCCTGAGCCCGAGCGGCCGAAGACGACGACGACCTCGCCGTGATCGAGCTCGAGGTCAACGTCTCTGAGCACCTCGTGCGCTCCGAACGACTTCCAGAGGCCCTCGACCCGGAGCGCGGTCGCTCCGTTTGCGCCGGTGCTCATCCGCTCATCGACGCCATGCGGCTCTGGCCCTGCACGGCAACTCCCGCAGTTCCGCGTACGTGGCCTCGGCTCAGGCGACGCTCGAGTCGGAGCTGGAAGTACTGGAAGATGGTCGTCAGGGCCCAGTACACGAGCGCGGCGATGAGGAGTGCCTCGAGGTTACGGAAGTCGGCCTTTCCGACGAGCTGTGCGCGCCGGAAGATCTCCATCTGGTCGATGCTCGCGCCGAGGAAGCTGACGAGCGCGGTGTCCTTCATCATCGCGATGAATTCGTTGCCGGTAGGCGGGACGATGACCCGAAGACCTTGCGGAAGAACGACGCGGCGCATCTTCTGCGAGTACGTCATGCCGAGCGCCTCGGCTGCCTCGGACTGTCCGTGTCCGACCGATTGGATCCCGGCCCGGAAGATCTCGGTCATGTAGGCGCCGTAGTTGAGACCCAGGGCGAGTACGCCCGCTGTCAGGACGTCGAGAGTGAGGATGTCCGCCCACGGATCGCCCAGCGCGATCCCGATCTGCGGAAGCGCGAGGTAGATCAGAAACAACTGGACGATGAGGGGGGTGCCTCGGAAGAACGACACGTAGAACCCACTGACACCGACCGCAATGGCGTTGCGGCTGAGGCGCCCGAGCGCCCCCAGGAGTGCGAGCGTGCACGCCAGGAGGATCGAGAGAACAGCGATCACGATCGTCCAGGTGATGCCCTTGACGATGAAGGCGGCATGCTCGCGCATCCAGGCGACGTCGAAGTCCGCCGCGGCGAAGAGCGAGACGAGCAGCACGAGAATCGTCGCCCAAACCACGACCAGCTTGAGTCTGAACGGGACGCGCGCCGAGAAGAGCTCGAGTCTCTCACGCCGGCTTCTGTGACGAGCCCGCGGGGCGGGAGGCAGCGACAGGCTTCCGCCGCCTCCCTCGAAGCTCGTTGGCATCGAGCTAGCCCCGGCTCAGCTCGTGATGGGGTCTGAGCGAACCGTGAGGTCGGCCCCGTACCACTTCATCGAGAGCTCCGACAGCGTCCCATCGTCGTGCATCTCCCTCACGATCTTCGAGATCTTCTCGACCAGGCTCGTCGGATCGAGTTGCGAGCCCCTATCGATGGCTACGGCCAGCGGCTCGTAATAGAGAGGGTCGCCGACGACCTTGATCGGCTTGTCGGCATCGATCGCGCCCTGGAGGGTCGGCAGCGCCGAGATTACCGCGTCAAGCCGGCGTCCGTCGCCGAGCGCGAGGTCCTGGATCGCGGTCGAGTCGGTGTCGTACGTCTTGATCTTCGGGTCGGCCACGACGGATTTCACAGCCTCGGGCTTCCCGGACTCGTCGAGCGCGATAACGAGCTTGTTCTGAAGGTAGAGGTCGTAGGTGCAGCCGCCACAGACACCGGTCGACTTGCCGTCGAGGTCGGTCGCTGTGGTGATCGTCGTGTTGTCCTTGTTCACGGCGATCGAAGCCGGGGTGTAGTAGTAGGGCGGAGAGAAGTGGAGCACTTCTCCTCGCTCCGGGGTGATCGTCATTGAGCCCACCGAGACGTCCCAGCGACCGTTCCA